>OKXB01000443.1_pt1 | contig 52557 bp, 68 predicted proteins | sample 1601731 | NCBI WGS metagenome assembly OKXB01 (sample SAMN04414077, study PRJEB24778) | human gut metagenome | material: faecal | host: Homo sapiens
TAATTGTAACAATGCCAGGATATATTGGCAGTGTACTTAAAAATGGTGAATCTAAAACCATTAATACAATGATTAGTGAAGATTTAAGTAAAGCTTATTCTATTGAATATGAAGTTGTTAAATAATATTAAAATATGTAGAAATAATAAAAAACTACATATTTTTTTGATATATATGTTGGTTAATTTATATAATGAAAGATAAATGTATTTATTGTAAAATGTCAACTAAATTGGGCAAAATGTAAGTTATAATATTTTTTGTTTATTCATTAAAATGTATTTTATAAAATTTTTAACCTAATTTATAGTTATTCATATATTATAATTAGGAGTGATGATATGTTTAACTTTTCAGATAATTTCTTTAAGAGGGTAGAAAAAAGGACTAATGTTGGTAAAGATACTATTTTGAATTTAGCCGCTAAGTTACAACAAAATGATTTAAAAAATGAAGCGACTTTAAGAGAAGTAATACAAGAACTTGGTAAAATGACTGGTAAAGAGGTAACAAAAGAAAATGAAAATAAAATAGTTGAAGCCGTTGTTAATGATAAAGTACCTAAAGATTTAGATAAATTTATATAATTCGTGCAAAGAAAAGCACGAAGCTTTTTGTTTTTGACAACAAAATATTAAAATGATATAATAACAAGCAATTGAAAGAGGTAATAATTATGACAATATATTATAAAGGTTTATTAACTTTAAAAGATTCTATAAAATTAAAGAAAGTAAAATTTAGTACTATTAGAACAGAAGATGTATCTTTTAGTAAATTCAGTAAATTATCAATGTCAGAGAAAAAATATTTTTTGCAATTATTTAATAATTTAGGATGTGTGAATTTTGATGATTTAAAAGTTATTTCAATAACAAGTGGTGACGATATTTTGAAAAATATACTTTTTAAGATAATGAATCCAAAGTTTAAACCAATTAGACCAATTATTTATGAGAAGGTATTAGATATTGATGGTAATGAATATACAAGAGAAATTAAAACAGGATATCTTTTTCCTATTTTAGGTAATGATGACATGGAATATATTTTTAGTTTTTCTAGAATAATTGATGGTTGGAATATTGAATGTTTTAAGGGTTCATTTATAGGACATTTTATAGAAAGAACAAATTTTGCTTTATGTAACTGTTATTGTTTTAATGAAATGGTTGCTAATTATAATGAAATTGAAAAGTATGAAGATAAAAAATTAAGTTCGCATGATCTTCTAAAAATGAAAGAATTATTTCAAATGAATGTTTTTGATGATAGTAAAATAATTAGTCAGAATAATCAAAATTTATCTATTAATACTACGAATAGTGCCAATTTAACTAAAACAAATAGTAATGGTTTTAATCAACCAACTAATAGTGTTTCAAATAATTCTCTAAATTCATTACAAGAAATAAAGATTATTTTAAGTTCCTTATCTGATGAAGACTTATCCCTTTTAAGAGATATGTCAAGAAATGATTTATCAAATATTGATATTCACGAATATATACAGATGACTAAAGAAGAAAAACTAGAACTTTTAGATAAGCAAGTTACTCCTAGACACAAGGTATGTTTGAAAAAGAAAAATTAAAAAAGATTTATAGACAAACTTAAATATATTTGTCTTTTTCGTAGTTGAAAAAGGTCTATAGGCATGATATAATTTGTTTATAGAATTGGATGTGATTTAATGACTAATACAAATAAAATTAAAATTTTTCTTTTAATTGTGATTGCAATCTCTTCATCAATCTTTATATATAATGTAGCAGCACCTAAAGGTAATAAAAAAGATGATGTAGTAAAAAGTGATGCTCTAAAATTTAAAGAGGAATATGAAAAATATAATAATACTAAAGATGCAAGTGGTCAAGAATATATAAATGTGTCTATAGATGAAGATAATATAATGTATTATGCTTCATTTGATGAGATAAAAGAATTATTATCAAGTGGAACAGGAGTTATTTATTTTGGTTTTCCAATGTGTCCATGGTGTCGTAATGCTGTACCCGTTTTAGTAAATGCTGCAAGTAGTACAGGCCTTGATAAGATTTATTATTTTAATGCTTATGAGATACGTGATAAAAAATCTTTAGATGAAGATGGGAATATTATTACTGAAAAAGAAGGAACTAAAGAATACTATGAATTAGTTTCTCTATTACAAGATGTGCTTCCTGTATATGATGGATTAAATGATGAAAATATTAAAAGATTATATTTTCCAACCGTTATATTTGTTCGTGATGGAAAGATAGTTGGTACTCATATGGATACTGTTTCATCACAAGAAAATCCTCTAGTACCTTTAAATGATGAACAAACAAAAGAATTAACTAATATATATGTATCAAATATTATGAAAGTATTAGATGATGCATGTGATAAAAGTTGTTAAAGAATCAAGAATCAATTGATTTTTTTTTTTAATGATATACTTATAATAGGTGATAATATGGGAACAAGTGAAATAATCGTTGATGGTGAAAAGAAAACTATTGTCATCAAGATGGATCCAAATGACTATGAATCTAGCGATATAATTACAGTAGATGATGTAAAAGATATGGGTGAAAATGATGAATAATAATGAAATAAACAATTTTATAATGTATATGGCTAAAATTTATATGCAAAATCCATATCTTGAAATAAAAAGTGATACAATATATTATGAATTGATGCGATACGGTATCTCAGATGCCGAGCTTAAGAATAAGAGTCTTTTAAATGAATTTATCAATTTAAAAAATCATTATAATCAAGGTAATGTTAAAGCATTTGTTCATCCTAAACAAGCTGGTTTTTTACAATTATGGAATGTCAAGGGAAAGGTTGAACCAGAAAATCTTATTAAAGTATATTTATCATTTCCGAAGGAAAATATCGAAGAATGTGTTCAAATTATATTCGATTACATTGATAGAAACAATATATCTTCTCATTCTAAATTAGCAGATGAGATTAGATCTGATAGTGTTGTTTTGAGACTTGAAAATCAAAACGATGCAGTTTCAGTTATTAATTTTATTAATAATAACGCATATTTGCGCAGTAAAGCGAAAACAACTAATCCTTTTGTTGGTAAGCATGGTATTTGTGGTTTCGCTTATGATGAGTTAATGAGTTATAATCGTGTTGTTAGTGATGTGTTAAGCGAATATTTAAATGATTTAAAGAGTAAAAATATACTTATGAATGCTTCAATAAACGATTTTTATAAATTTGTTAGAAATTCATACCAAAATATATTTATAGATATGACTAGGTTACAAGAATTTATTGAAAAAGCAAATTATAATGGTACAAATACAAGATTTAGAAGTGTAGGCCATCAAATTAATAATCGTCGTAAAATAGAGGAAATGTTATTATATAAATTATCTGGGAATCTTGATATAAATCAATATTTTAATATATATAACCGTTTTAAAGATAATTCAATTTGTTCTCAAACAGAGAATATTTATAATGATGCATATAGAAAAATTCAGGAAAGAAAAAGCGAACAATATCAAAAAAATTTAAATATAAAGAGGGGAATTCTTAATAGTTATATAGAATATGAATTATCACAAAATCAAGAAAATCAATTATACTTACAGCTAGATGCTTTTGTAGATAAGGGAAGGTATACTTTTATTACACGAACTAATGGTTTTAGAGATGCTTTTGTAAATAGTAATATAACTGGAAATGATATTATAGTGATAACCAATAATAACATTCGTGAGTATATAAAAAAATATAAAGAAAATAAAAAAGTTTTATATGAATATAATAAATTTAAAGATTCAAGTATAGAATATTTTAAAAATTATGGAAAAGATTATTTTGTAAAAAGTTTCTCAAAATCATATGAAGAAAATGAATCAATGGCATATTGGTGTGAAAGATTATTATATGATTTGGGGTATGAGGATACAATCCCAACAAGTAAAATTATAGTTAATAGACTTGCTGAACAAATAGAAAAAAATATATGTTTAGAAAAACAAGGAACAATAAAATAATAATTGTTTCTTTTTTTGTTATATGTTGGAATAATTTTACATATAATTTTAGTGAATTATAGGAAAGTAGGGATTATATGGAAAAAATTGATATAATTAAAAGTATTACTGAAAGAACAGGTGGAGAAATCTACCTTGGAGTAGTTGGTGCTGTAAGAACTGGAAAATCAACTTTTATTAAGAAAGTAATTGAAAATTTAGTTGTTCCAAATATTGAGGATGAGTATGAAAGAAAAAGAGCACTCGATGAAATTCCTCAAAGTGCACAAGGTAAAACGATTATGACAACGGAACCAAAATTTGTTCCTAGTAATGGTGCCAAAATTGTTATTGATGATTTTACGGCTAACGTTAGACTCGTAGATTGTGTAGGTTATGTTATACCAGGTGCTAAAGGATATGAAGATGAAAATGGTCCTCGTATGGTTAGAACACCTTGGTATGATGAAGAAATTCCTTTTATAGAAGCCGCTGAAATTGGAACAGAAAAAGTTATTAAAGATCATTCTAGTATAGGAATTGTTGTAACAACAGATGGTTCTATTGGTGAAATATCAAGAAATGATTATGTTGAAGCTGAGGAAAGAGTTGTTACAGAATTAAAAGAAATAGGTAAACCATTTATTGTTGTTTTAAATAGTACACATCCAATGGTTGCCGAAACTGAGAGAATGGCCGAAAACTTACAACAAAAGTATAATGTACCTGTTATGCCAATTAGTATTGAAAATATGACAGAAAGAGATATTTATTCAATATTAAGAGAAGCTCTTTATGAATTCCCAGTAATGGAAGTTAAAGTTGATATGCCTGAATGGATAGCACGTCTTGCTCCAGATAATTGGCTTAAAAAGATATACATTGAAAAAATTAGAGAAAGTGTAACCGAAGTAGACAAATTAAGAGATGTAAATGATATTACAACACATTTTACCGATTGTGAGTATATAAGTAAAGCCTTTTTATCAGAAGTAAATACATCAAATGGTGAAGTTACTATAACCCTTCAAGCACCAAATGAATTATTTAATAAAGTACTTCATGATATTATTGGAATAAATGTATCAAGTAGGGCTGATTTACTTACTTTATTCCAAGATTACAATGAAGCTAAACAAGAATATGATCAAATTAAAACAGCCTTAAAAATGGTTAAAACAACAGGTTATGGTGTCGCATCTCCAACTCTTGCAGATATGAAATTGGATACTCCAGAAATAATTAAACAAGGTAGTCGTTATGGTATTAAATTAAAGGCTATGGCCCCATCTATTCATATGATAAGAGTTGATGTAGAAAGTACATTTGAACCAATAATTGGATCTGAGTTACAAAGTAAAGAACTTATTAATTATATAATGAAAGACTATGATAGTAATCCAGCAAGTATTTGGAAAAGTGAAATATTTGGTAGAAGTTTAGACGTTATTGTTAAAGAAGGAATTCAAGCTAAACTTTCAATGACACCAGAAAATGCAAGGTATAAATTACAACAAACATTATCAAAACTTGTAAATAAAGGCTCTGGAAATTTATTTGCAATCGTATTTTAAGGAGAAATCTCCTTTTTTTTCTTAAAAAGTAATAAAAAATTAATAAAAGTAGTTGCATTTATATATAAAAAATGGTATTCTTTAATTGTAAGCAAGATAGGCTTATATATAACATACATAGGAGGTATTTTAAATGACAAAAACAGATTTAGTAAGTTATATTGCAGAAGAAACTGGATTAACAAAAGCTGATGCAACTCGTGCTTTAGATGCTGCAATGAAGGGTATCGTTAAAGGATTAAAAGATAGTGGTAAAGTATCTATTACAGGATTCTGTACTTTCGCTTCTAAGAAGAAAGAAGCTACTAAGGGACGTAATCCAAAGACTGGAGCAGTTGTTGATATTCCTGCAAGAGTTGCAGTTACAATCAAAGCTGGTTCTAAATTAAAAGAAGAATTAAACTAGGCCTTAGGCCTTTTTTTCTTAATATGAAAGAAGAAATAAGAAAAATATTATCATTAATCAATAATAATGGATATGAAGCCTATATTATTGGTGGTTATGTAAGAGATAAATTACTTGGTATTAATTCTTTAGATATAGATATATGTACAAGTGCTAAATATGATGCATTAAAAAAAATACTTCCTGCTTTAAAATATATAGACTTTTTTTCTAGTACTCTTAATATTAATAATTTAAATATCCAAATTACAACATACCGAATAGAGAAAGATTATAATGGGAGAAAACCATTACATATAGAGTATACACCCTTTTTTGAAGAAGATATAAAAAGAAGAGATTTTACAATAAATAGTATTGCTATGGACAAAGATGGTAAGTTATTTGATTTATATAATGGTATAAGTGATTTAAATAATCGTATAATAAAAACTATAGGTAATAGTGATATGAAAATTAAAGAAGATCATTTACGTATTTTAAGAGCTATTAGACTTGCAACTCTTCTTAATTTTACTTTTGATGATAATTTAGATAACAGTATAAAAAAATATGGATATTTAATAAATGATTTATCTATTTATAGAAAAAGAGAAGAATTAGATAAGATATTATCTAATGGTAATTATCATTATGGACTTAATCTAATTAAAAAATATGATTTATCTAAATATTTAGGTATTCGTAATCTAAATAATATTAAATATTGTCATAATTTAATTGGTATGTATTATATGCTTGATATTGAGCCTATTTATTTAACAAATAAAGAACTTAAAATATATAATATGTTAAAAAAATATGATAATAAAATCTTAAGTAAATATGATTTGTTTTGTTTAGGATTAGAAAAGATTAAAATAATAGATGATGTTTTTAATAGTAATTATGTAAATATATATAATAATTTAGTTATTAAAAGTGAAAAAGAATTAAAAATAGATTATAACAATATAAAAGAAAATTTTAGTGATATAAAAAAGGATATTATAATTAATGTATTAGATGGTAAATTAGAAAATGATTATGACAAGATAAATGATTTTATTAATAATAAATAAGCAATTTTGAACATATCTTTTAATAGGTGATACTATATGAAAAGAGTGTTTATTATTGCTTTTTTATTATTATTTTATTCTTTAATTGTAAATCAAAAAATAAGAAGTGCTTTTGCTGAAAATATTGATTTAAATTTATCTGATGATGAAATAGGGGTAATCTTTATAAGTAAAAATGATAGTACATATTTATATATTAAGAATAAGGAATATAATAACGTTGTATTATTAGATGATAATTATAAAGATATTGAAAAAACAATTAAATTATTTGGGGCTAAAAGAATAGATAATTTAATATCTAAAAATGATGTTAAAGGTAGTTATATAAATAGATATGATTTTAATAATACTAACCTTAATAATATTAAGATTAAAGAAGAAGATAATATTATTGATATTAAGATATATGATTACCATTTATGTATCTATAATAGTGGCGTAAATAACAATATTAATGCTTGTACTTTTACTTATTTTAAAAGTGCAAATGAAGATATTAATATAAATGATAGTAATAAAGTTGTTATTTTTAATGAAAATGAAGAAGAAAAGTTTCAAGAGAAAATATATACTAAATGGATAGATACTTACACTTTAGATGATGATAATTATACCGTTATAAAGATAAAAAAAGATAATTATAATATTATAAATATTCCTGTTTAACTATACTTTATTTTTTAAATAAGTTATAATGTATATAGGTGGTTTTCATGGATAAAATACTAGAATTATTAAAGGGTGGAAGTATATGTGTACCTAAAATATTTTTTACGCATTATAAAAATTTAGAAATTAATGATAAAGAGTTTATTGTTCTTATGTATTTAATGAATTATAATGGTGGATTTAATCCTAAATATATAGGTAGTGAACTAGGTATTTCATTTAAAGAAATTCTTGAATTAATTAATGATTTATGTGAAAAAGGCTTTATTGAAATTGAAGTTAGGGATATAAGGGGAATGAAAGAGGAATATATTAGTTTAAATAAATTATATGAAAAACTTGCCTTTTTAGTTTTAAATCAAGAAAAAGAAGATAGTAAACCTAATAATTTATTTTCTATATTTGAAAAGGAATTTGGAAGAACATTATCACCAATTGAATATGAATTAATTAATGCATGGAAAGAAAATCATTTTAGCGAGGAACTTATTTTAGCCGCCTTAAAAGAAGCTGTTTTAAATGGGGTGTCTAATTTAAGATACATCGATAAAATACTTTATGAATGGAATAGAAAAGGAATAAAAAATGTTTCTGAACTACAAAAACAAAAAGAAAGTAAACCAAAAAAGGATTTGGATGTTTTCCATTATGATTGGTTAAATGACGATGATGAATAATATTATATCTTATTTAGATGAATTATTTCCTAATCCTAAGTGTGAATTAAATTATAGTAAGGATTATGAATTATTAATTGCTGTTATGTTAAGTGCTCAAACAACGGATAAAAGAGTAAATGAGGTAACGAGCATTCTTTTTGCTAAGTATAATAGTTTAGAAAGTTTATCAAAAGCAAATATTAACGATGTTATGAATATTATAAGACCACTTGGTACTTTCAGGAAAAAATCACAAAATGTAATTGATATATCAAAAGCTTTATTACAAAAAAATTCCGTAGTACCAAATGATCGAACTTTTTTAGAGAGCTTACCGGGAGTAGGAAGAAAGACAACAAATGTTGTTCTTAGCATACTATATAATGAAAAGTGTATAGCGGTAGATACCCATGTTGCAAGGGTAAGCAAACGATTAGGACTTGCTAGTAAAAAGGATAATGTTTTAGAAATAGAAAAAAAGCTAACTAAAAAGTTTAAAAATTATAATATGTATAGAATACATCATCAACTTGTTTTATATGGAAGATACCATTGCAAGGCTATTAAACCTAATTGCTTTTCTTGTAAACTAAAAAATATTTGTAAGGAGAAAAATAAAAATGAATGATTTTAATATAATTATCTTAAATAAAGAGTTAACTGATGAATATGGGGCACTAAATGAAAATTTAATTTTAGATCCAGATAATACATATTTATCATTTGAAATTAGTAATATTCCTAGAATATTATCTAAAATTATTATAGGTAAAAAGATATTAATTCCCATAAAAAGTAGTGATATGGATAAAATAAAAATGATATATTTTTCTAGTTTAAAAGAATATCAAAATCTTCTTAAATTTTTAGAAAAAAATATAAGTAAAATGCCACTTAGTAACGACAACGAAATAAATCTTTTAAAGTATATGGAAGAATTTTATAGTTTATCGAGTGAATTAAATTTAAATAAAGTAAAAAAAGAAAAAGTAAAAATAAAAAGGCGTTAAGCCTTTTTTGTATATCTTTTGTAAAGAAAACATTTTATGATTTGTATTTAATATATATATAATGATATTATATACGTAGGTGATTATATGGATTTGAATGAAGTTATTATTTCTTATTTTGGAAATTCGACAACAGAAATATATAAAAATAATTTAACAAATATAAGAAAATATATTTCTTCTAAAAAAGATCATGTAAGTATAGACATATATGATATATCATTAGATGATATAGTAAAGAAAAGTAAAGATGATTCGTATTTAAATGGTCAAGAATTAATATATACAGATGGTGGTATTAAGTTACTTTTTCCGGTAAAAAATTTGTGGAATGATATTAAGTATTACATTCCTAAAAGTATAACTAAGTTAGAAATCCCATTTGAAATTATTCAAAATGATATTTCCTTTTTGAAAGACTTTCCTAATTTAGAAACACTTGTATTATCTGATTATGCGAATCTTAATAAAGAACAAATACAAAAAATTCAAAAGAATACTAATATTAAAGAATTATTGGTAAACAGTACTTTTTACTATAATGATTTTTATAAAAATGAAGGATTTGCAATTGAAGATGGTAATGTTCTATATAAAAATTTATTGATTCAAAAAAAAGATAGTGAAGAAAAAGGTTTTAAATTAGATACTATGTACATTGATACATATAATTTAAATCCAGAACAAATAGAAAAATTATATAGTATAAGTGAAAAGAAAGATAAGATTATTATTAGAACTCAAGATAGTAGTAGATATACAATAAACTTTTTAAATGGTAAATTAGTAGATGTTTCTATTGATAGTAATGATTTAATAGATGCAACTAGGTTTTATAGTTATTTAGTAAATAATGGATGCCAAGTAAATAGTATTTGTGTTAATGTAGAAAAAATAGATTATTTAAATATGGATTTATCTAGATATGAAAAATTAGCTAAAGAGACTAATTTAACTTTTGATTATGGTGTAGGTGGAGATCCCGCTAATTTAGAAGAATTTAAAGGATTAGTTGCTAGTTTAAATTGGTATCGAAATTTAATAAAAGAGGCTAATTTATCTCCTACTGAAAAAGTTATGTTTGCGTATGATATTATGAAAACATTTTCATATAATGAAAGTAATTCTTCAAAAAATGATTCTAGGGCTCCACATAGAATTATTGAAACAGGAAATATTGTCTGTGCTGGTTATGCTAATATGTTAAAACAAATTTTAAAGGGTATGGATAATATTAAAGTTGGTGATATAACTGTAGATTGTTTTGATTCAGATGGTAATCATTTAGGAGGTCATGCACGAAATATTGTTGAACTTGATGATTCTAAATATAATATACATGGAATATATGTTTTAGATGCAACATGGGATAGTTATCAAAAAGGACTTAGAGGGGTAAAAAAATATACAGCTCTTGATTTATACCGATATTTTTTAGTTGCCCCAAATGATTATAAACTTATGTTTCCAAATGATACAGTACCTGATATTTTTATGTCTAAAGAAAAAAAGGTTAATCTTGTAAATGAATATTGCTATGCATTTGAAGGAATAAGTGTAAGTATAGAAGATAGTAAATTAATTAATACAGTAACTGAAGATAAGGTACAAAAAGATTTGGATGCTAGAAGAATATCATTAGATACATTTAATCAAATGTTATATAATGTGCGACTTGCTGAAGGTTATACACAAGAAATGATGATGGATGAAATAAGAAAAGTCGATAAAATGAATTTATTCTTTATGCTTGAAAAGAATAAGGAAAATGGAACTGAAAATATATCTTATTTTGAAGAATATGAGGATAAAGGTAAAAAAAAGGCTGGTTAGGCCTTTTTTGCTTCTATAAAAATATTTTCATCAAAGTTATGTTCTGTTTTTTCAATATTAAGTAGTTTATTAGTATCAATTAAAAAATACGTGTGATCAATAGTACTAATTTCTCCATTATTAATAACTGGGTCATCCCATGTTAAATCTAAATGTAACCATTTATTATTAATATATACAAGATTCCATATATGATTTTCACTAGATATTTTGTAGTTTGGAATGTTCATTTTATCAAGAAATAATTTCATTGCATCAGTATATCCACTACATATCCCATGATCTTGCAATAAAGGACCAGTTGCAATATTAGATGAAAATTCTCCCTGATAGTCATTATATAAGTTATTAGCACGTTGTTCATCATATACACTATTATCAATTATATAATCATGAATAGCTTTAATTTTATCATAATCGGTCATATTATCAGTTATTAGTTCATTATAAACAGTATCTATTTTTTTATTTAAAATGTTAATAGTAGAGTCATTATATAGCTTTTGTACTTTAATATTTATTTTACCTAAACTATTTATAGTAACATTTAATTTATTATAACTATTGTATGGATGAACAAAATTATTAATAACTGACAATAATTCATAATCGCTTGTTAGATCTTTAACATCATCAAGACATGTTTCATAACTATTTTGACAGTAAAAATTAAATGATTCATAGCCATTATTAATGGCATTATAAATAATATTAAAAATGTCCTTTTTATTTTCAGGTTTATAATTATCCGTTAATTTAAAGTAGGAAAATTCATCTGTAATTTTATATTCATTACTACTATCGTAATTAAAATCATTCTTATATACATAGTTTAATAATATATATTCTGTAATATTATTTTTATAAGTATAAATAAATAGTCCTAGTATTAGACAAAGTAAAAACATAAATAATTTTTTCAAGTATATCACCATATTTATTATATCTAAATATACAAAAAAAATAAATTCTTTTCGAATTTATTTTTATAAAGCATTAACTTTTTTAGTTAAACGTGATTTATTACGAGCTACATAATTTTTGTGAACGATACCTTTAGATGCAGCTTTATCTATTCTCTTGATTGCTACTTTTAGATTAGCATTTGCTTTTTCTTTGTCATTAGCAATAACAGCTTTTTCTACATTCTTAATAGCAGTGTTCATACTAGCTTTGAAATTATTATTTAATTCATTTTTCTTTGGGTTTTGTCTAACTGCTTTTTTAGCATTCTTCATATTTGGCATATTTTCACCTCCAAGTCACACACATATAAGTTAATTCTAACAAAAAATAACAAAAAAATCAATAAAAACAGTAATTTTTGATAAAAATATATATGAGGTGAGTAAATGAATAAAGAAATAGACTTAAATAATTATCAAATTAGAACTGATTTAGCCATCGAATCAATTGGTAATAATAAGAAAATTAATCAAAATGTAGAAGATTATGATAATGTTAAAGTAACAAATGTTTTTTTGGATAAAGATTCATCAAAACTTATAAATAAAAAAGAAGGTACTTATATAACTATTGAATTTGATGATATTACAGATAGTGATAATTATGATAAAGTAAAAGATGTTTTTACTAAAAAAATAAGTAGTTTTTTAAATACTATTGGTATTAAGGAAGATGATACCTGTTTAATTATTGGCCTTGGTAATAGTAAATCAACACCTGATTCGCTTGGACCACTTACTGTTGATGATATAATTGTAACAAGTCATTTATTTAAACTTGGTGTTGTATCTGAAGGTTTTAGATGCGTAAGTGCTATATCACCTGGTGTAACAGGTCAAACAGGAATTGAAACAAGTGATTTAATAAAAAGTATTGTTGATACTTCTAATCCATCTTTTTTAATTGTTATTGATGCTCTTGCAAGTTCTTCTGTTGAAAGAGTAAATAAAACAATTCAAATTACGAATACAGGAATTCATCCTGGAAGTGGTGTTGGAAATAGTCGAAAAGAAATAAGCTTTGAAACAATTCATAAACCTGTGGTTGCAATTGGAGTACCAACTGTTGTTGATGCCGTAACTATTGTTTCAGATACAATAAATTATATGTACAAACATTTTTCATATACAAAAAAATATATTAAAAACCCTGCAAGTCGTCTTGCGATAGGCTCATCTAATTATTTAAAAAAAGGTATAGAAATTGATAATAATGATAAAGAAAATTTATTTGGACTAGTTGGTAAATTAGATGATGAATCAATTAGATTATTAATCGCGGAAGTTTTATCACCAATAGGATATAATTTAATGGTAACACCAAAAGAAGTAGATTTCATTATTGAAAAATTAAGTTCTATCATATCTAGTGGTATAAATCATGCTCTTCATAAAAATATATAATTAACCCAATTTTTGACATTTATTTTTCTCATAAAAAGATATAATAAGAATAAATTAAAGTGGGTGATTATATGAGAAAAAAATTTGTTAGTAAAAATAAACATAAAAGTAAAACATTTAAAGTAATAAAATATATGTTTTTAATATTAATAGTATATGTTATTTATAAAATTACCTTTGGAACTCTTTTAACAATAAAAGTAATGTCTTCAAATGAAGAATTTTTAAAATATTTAATAAGTGATTCTAATCATCATATATTATACAATGTTAATTCTAAAAGTATAATATCTAAAGCCATTAAATTTTTTTCCAATACATCGGTAAACGATCCACTTACCATTTTGAATAATTCACTTAATTTAAAATCAAAGAATAATGCTTCTGATGTATATGATGATACATATGAATCTTTAGAAATGTTATCAAAAGTAACAAGTCATATAGAAGATCCCAATCCCACAATTGTAGATAACCCAAAAGTTTATATTTATAATTCTCATCAATTAGAAAACTATAGTAATAAGGATTTAGAAACATATAATGTTACACCTAATGTTATGATGGCATCATATCTTTTAAAAGAAAAATTAAATAAAAAGGGTATTAATACCATTGTAGAAGATTCTGATATAACAGAATTTATGAAAATAAATAATTGGAATCATGCTGATAGTTATAAAGCAAGTCGCTTTTACATTTTAGAGGCTTTAAACAATAATCCAAGCTTAGAATTAATTATTGATTTACACAGGGATGCTTTAACTCATGATAATGCCACAGTAAATATTGATGGTAAAGATTATGCCAAAGTTTTATTTGTTGTTGGTATGGAACATGATAATTATAAAGAAAATTTAGGACTTGCAAATAAAATAAATAATATGATAAAAGAAAAATATCCAACACTTACAAGAGGTGTTATTACTAAGAGTGGTAAAAATGTAGATGGTATTTATAATCAGGACATTAGCCCTAAGATGATTTTATTAGAACTTGGTGGTCATGAAAGTACTATTGAAGAGGTTATGAATACTACTAATATAATATCAGATATCATAAAGGAATTGTTGGGGTAATAATATGAGTGAAGGTAAAGAAAAGATAGTTAATAATATTATGAAAGTTTTATTTTTAGTTTTATTTCTTATTTTTTTAACAATATATTTTTCACAATCAGGTGGATATTATGAATTTGAATTACATAAAAAAACCGTTTTTACAGAAGAAAAAATAAAGCAATTTGAAAAAGATGTTGCTGATGGAAAAGATGTTAGTATAGAAGATTATTTAGTTAATGAAAAGAAAAATTATAGTAATAAGGCATCACAAATTGGTTATTTTTTCTCTAAAAATATAGGCAATTATATAAAAAAAGGTATTGAAGGGACTTTTAAAATGATAAATAAAATGGTTGAATAATTATTATTTCAACACAAAAAATGAGAGCTTACGCTCTCTTCAGGGGGTTTTGGTTTGAGGTGCTCACATTAAACCGTAAGAACCTCCGCGTGACTACTATCACGCTATTATCATTATATAGGTACTTTCGGTGAAAGTCAATACACTTATTTAAAATGACAGGATAAAAATATAGTTTAAAATCTAAACATGTATTTTTGCCAATAAATACAATACTTTATCAAAAAAAATATACTTAAAAACCGTTTTATAGTATACTTATATTATTAGAAATATAGGTGATAAAAATGGCTATGCCTCCAAAAAAAAATAGTAATTTAAGCAAAGAAGAAATAAAATTTATTAAAAATAAATTAGGAATAACAAAAATTCAAGATATAGATACCGCTATTTTGAAAGAACTCAAAGAATCATTAAAAGAATTAAAAGATTCTAGAAATAAAAATATGATTTCATTTAAAATGTGGGATGTTATAATTTGTGTAATTCTAGCATCTTTTTCTGACTGTAATGATTGGGAAGATGTACATACTTTTGTTGTGGATAATTATTCTTGGCTTAAAAGTTTTTTACAAATGACTGGTGGAATACCTAAAGCAAGTTCGTACGAAAGAATTATAAGTTTAATTGATAATAATGAGTTAAATAAGATATTATTTGATTTTTTCAAATCTATTACTAGAAAATTAAACCCTGAAATTAAACTTAGAAACTTTGACGGTCGTATTAACAATGGAAGTAGAAGAAATTCTACTATTTCAAATGATAGTAGCAAACCTTTAAATTGTTTAAATTGCTATGCAAATGAATATGGTTATTGTATTGAAACCGTACCAATTGATGAAAAAACAAACGAAATACCTACTATTGAAACTTTAATAAATGGTATGGACTTAACAGGTGTAATCGCAACATGGGATGCTTTAAATACACAAACAAAAAATGTTAGTGCTGTTATAAATGCTGGTGGCGATTACATTATACCAATTAAGGAAAATCAAAAAAACTTTTATAATGATTTAAAACTATATTTCGACCAAGAAAAATGTGATGAAATTATTGCCGGAAACTCAAAATCAGTATACTATACCGAAAACGAAAAGAGTCATTCATCATACATAATATATGAGTATTTTCAAACATCAAATATTGATTGGTATTCTAATATTAATGATTGGGAAGGAATACATAGTATTGGTTTAGTAAGAAAAACAATTATCAAAAAAGTTAAAGTTAAGAATGAAAGAAAAAATGCTAAAAAAAATACAATTGAAAAGATAACTTCTACAGTAGAATATAGATATTACATTTCAGGCAAACAGGTAAATATAAAAGAATTTAGTATTGCAACTAGACAACACTGGGCAATTGAAAACAAAATACATTGGCATTTAAATTTTACATTTCGTCAAGATAATAATACTACTACAAACAAAAAAGCATTACTTAATTTAGAAATAATACATAAATTTGTATTAGCAATATTAAGTAGAGCAAAACCTAAATATAAATTAAGTTTAAAGGGAATTAGAAAACATTTATCAAATAATTTTCAAGAGTTTTTACCAGAACTTTTTTGTTATTTAATGTTAAACTAAAAAAAACGGTTTTTAAGACTTAAAAAGCCTGCCAAGCCTTTAATCAAAAGGCTTTGACAAGCTTAAAAAATTAATTTATATTTTTATCCTGTTAAAATGATACAACAAATGTTATTTAAAAAAATGAAGTAAATATTTTATTCTACAATATCCATTTCAACTATTTGACATTTTACTTTGATAATGTAAATAAAAGGATTGAATAAAAATATTTCATATGGTATTATCTATAATAGAGGTGTTGTTTTATGGATTTAGCCATTTTAATTATATTAATTGCTTTAGTTATCTTTTTCTTTAAAAAATTTAGTAGTTTTGTTTATTTTATAGCTATAGCCGATATGCTACTTAGAATATTAACGTTTATAAAGTATCAAACAGCGTCTTCTGTACCAGAACTTTATGCATTAATAAATAAGTATATACCGGAAAATATACCTGCTATTATAGGTAAATATACAAATGGTATTATCGAAACAATTATACTATGGTTATATGTTATAATCTTTTGTATATTTTTATTTTATACTATTAGAATATTCTTTAAGAAAAAATAGAAGAGAGTAAATAAAACACATAAATTTATCCACAATAAAAATAAAGTGGGGTGAATTATGAAAAAGTTTTTATTTATCTTTTTTTTCTTTTTATTATTAATTCCTATAAAAAAGGAAAAATTAGAAACAGTATTTTATGAAGAAAGTATGTCTTATTATGAATTTGATGTAAGCAAATGTAATGTTACAACAAATAATATATTAGACAAAGTAGATGGTTCTATAATAAAAAAGTTGTATCCATATATTGATAAATCATATACGAATATATTAAAATATGATTTGGATTATTATGAAATAAAAAATATAAATAATTTAGATGAATTTATAAATTATTATAAGAAATTATTACAAAAAATCGGTAAAAATAATTTAATTTATGTAATTAATTTTAATGGTGTACCTATAGAAAAGATTATAGTATTTGAGAAATTTAATAAAATAAATGAAATAATAAAGAGAAATCAATGTATGGTTTTGAAAAATATAGCATAAAAATTATTAATGTTATATTTTTTTAATATTTCTTAAAATTTAATGATATAATATTCGGTGTAATTGTTTGTGATTTACGGAGGAATGTTGTATGAAGTATATGAAAGTTTTAAGATATGTAATTATAATTTTTTTTCTTACATTTGTATCTTTTAATTATAAAGTATTAGCTGAAAAACAAGATATTGATATAGTATTATTTATTGGTCAATCTAATATGGTGGGAAATGGCTCAATGGATGAAATAGATGGTAATAAAATAGATTTTGATAGTCTTGATGGAACCATATTTGAATACAAATATAATACTGATTCTTTAGTTGAATACTCCAATGATAATAATCTTCCAGATAGATTAGGGGAATTTAATGCTGTATATAGTGATTCTACTAATTATTATGCACAATCTGAAGAAGGTTCATATACTTTTATGTCTAAATTTGCAAAACAATATGTTAAGAGTACGGGAAGAAATATTGTCATGGTACCTGTTGCTGTTGGTGGTAGAGGGATATTTTATTTTACACCGCAGTATATTGAAAAGGAAAAGATGGAATCAGTTAATGATAATATGATTAATTTTATCGTAAAAAAGTATAATGCTGCCGTAGAAAAGGTAAAGTCATCTGGTAATTATAATATTAAAAATACTTTTTATATAATATATAATGGTGAAAGTGATAGTATACAATTTTCTAGTAGTTATAATAGTTATAAAAAATTTATATCGCAAAATAGTCTTGATTACGAGGCTTTAAACGATGGTGAAGCAGAGTATGGTAGAGAATTTTTATCCATGCATAATTTCTTATTAAATAACACTAATTTAAAGTTTGGTGCAATCGTAAAACCAGGGTTAGATTATGATGATAATATATATTCCGATAATCCTCTTTATTTAGTTGATTCTTTTCAAGAAAAGATTGTTAATACAACACCAACTCTTATGTTCGCAACCTCAAAGGCTCTAGAATTATCACAAAAAGATGTTGTTAGAGAAAACTTTGTCGATGATGTGCACCTAAATATTCAAGCTTTAACAAAGGTTGCTGAGGATGCTTCCAAGAATATAATTGAAAGTAAAGATTTAAAAGTTCATTATACCATTAAATATGATTGTAATGGAGGCAGGGGAAAAGTTATTAGTTCTAATCATATTTATGGTATTAGTAAGGAATTAAGTAAAAATACATGTAATATGAAAAATTATATATTCAAAGGTTGGAATTTAGATAAAAATAATAAGTTTATTAAATATATAGATAGGCAAAAAATTAAGAATTTAACAAATAAAGAGGAAGATATAACTTTATATGCTATATGGGAACCTATTAAACATACTATTAAATATAATTGTAATGGTGGAAGAGGCAAAATGAAAGATTCTTTTTATACGTATGTTAATGATTTTTACTTAAGAGAAAATACCTGTAAATATGATGGTAAAAGATTTTTAGGATGGTCACCAATAAGTACAAGTAATATAGTAAAATATATTGATACGGAAAAAGCAGATAAAATAGACAATGATATAACATTATATGCAGTATGGGAAGATATTTTAGAAAAATATAAAAAAGAAAAATTAAATTTTGACTATTAATAATAATTGGGAATAAATCTTTAAAAAATTACAGATTAATGTTATAATTTACCTAGTAAGTATGGAGGTATTTATATGTATATTACTTTAGGAATTATTGCTTTATTAATTATTGTATTTGTATTTATTTACAATAAACTTGTGTCTTTAAATGTTAGGTGTAAAAATGCTTATGCTAGTATTGATAATCAACTAAAAAGAAGGGCTGATTTAATACCCAATTTAGTGGAAGTTACTAAAGGTTATGCTAAGCACGAAAGTGAAACTCTAGAAAGAACAGTTCTTGCTAGAACAAATAGTATTAGTGAACAAGCTAAACAAAGTGAAGAAGTAACTAAGTCATTAAAAAGTTTGCTTGCTGTATCGGAATCTTATCCAGAATTAAAGGCTAATGAGTTATTTAAAAATTTACAGATTGAGCTTACTGGTACGGAAGATAAAATTGCTTATGCTAGACAGTTTTATAATGATAGTGTTCAACACTTTAATACAGCAATTATGACATTTCCAAATAACTTAATAGCTAGTATGTTTAAGTTTAAGGAAAGAGAGTACTTTGAGGTAAGTGAAGAAGATAAAAAGGTGGTAAAAGTTCAATTATGATTTTAATGGATGTTAGAAAAAATAAAAGAAAGACATTTTTAATTGTTACAGTATTTTTTGTAATAGTTGCTCTTTTTGTTTATTTTTTAAGTTTATGGTTATTTGATGATACAACATTTGCTGTAATTGTAGGTTTATTATTCTCATTTATAACTTCTTTTGTTTCATATTATAATTTAGATAAAATAGTATTATCGCTTAATAAAGCAAGAGAAGCTACTAAAGAGGAGTATAGGCAATTAAATGATATATTGGAGGGACTTTGTTTAGCAACCGGTCTTCCAATGCCTAAACTTTATGTTATGGAAGATAGTGCTATGAATGCCTTTGCTACTGGAAGAAATCCAAAACATTCAGTAATATGCGTTACAACAGGTTTATTAAATAGGCTTGATAAATACGAGATAGAAGGAGTTCTTGCTCATGAATTGTCTCATATTAGAAATTATGATATTTTACTTCAAAGCGTCACAGTTGTAATGGTAGGTTTTATTGTAATGTTATCAGATGCATTTTCAAGGGGTTTCTTAAGATCATCTAAGTCAAGGGATGACGATGATAATAAAGGGAATGCTATTTTAATGATTATAGGCCTTGTCTTTATTATTTTAGCTCCTATATTTGCTAAATTAATACAACTTGCAATTTCAAGAAATAGAGAATATTTAGCTGATGCATCAGCAGTTGAAATAACACGAAATAAAGATGGTTTAATTAATGCTTTAAAGAAAATATCTGATGATACAGAGGTATTAAAAGTTTCAAATAAGTCAACTGAATCTCTTTATATTATTAGTCCCCTAAAAAGTAAAAATAAACAAAATGATTCATTATTTAGTACCCATCCAAATACATTAAATAGAATTGAAAGATTACAAAATATACAATAAAACTCTTCATTATAAACTTGAAGGGTTTTATAATACTAAATTAAATATATATACTTATTTAACTCATTTTTGATATATTAATTATTGATTTATGTTATAAGAAAGGAGTATTAATATCTATGAAAAGAAAAATTTTAATTATTATATTTTCGTTTTTAATTATAATTTCTGGCATATTCTTTTACTTATCTAATAATAAAAGAGATTTAAATAATATAATAAAAAATGAACAACCAAATATCAAACAAGATTTAAAAAATGATGATAATAAAATAGAGAACAATTTAGATAAAGATGACAAAGCAAATCTAAATAAAAATAATCTTGTAAGCTATAATGGTTCTCTGAAAATTAAAGATAATACTTTGGTAAATCAATATGATGAAAAAATCCAACTTAAAGGTGTAAGTACTCATGGTATTCAGTGGTATGGAGAGTTTGCGAATGAATCAAATCTGAAAACATTAAGAGATAAGTGGAACGCTAATCTTTTTAGAGTTGCTATGTATACAAATGAAAATGGTTATATTCAAAATAAAAATTTAAAAGAAAAAGTGAAAGAAATTGTAGATATTGCTATAAAATTAGATATGTATGTTATTATTGATTGGCATATACTAAGTGATAACAATCCTAATATTTATAAAGAAGAGGCAAAAGAGTTTTTTAAAGAAATGAGTGTATTATATAAAAATACTCCAAATGTTATATTTGAAATATGTAATGAGCCAAATGGAAATATTTCATGGGATAATGATATAAAACCTTATGCTGAGGAAATAATAAATATAATAAGACAAAATAGCCAAAATGTGATTATTGTAGGTACTGGTACTTGGAGTCAAGATGTAGATAAAGCTAGTTTAAATCCTATAAATGATAATAATACAATGTACGCTCTTCATTTTTATGCTGGTACACATAAGGAAGATCTTAGAAATAAAGCCCAAGAAGCTTTATATAAAATACCTCTTTTTGTAAGTGAATGGGGAGTTAGTGACGCATCAGGAAGTGGTTGTGTATACTTAAATGAAGCTAAAAAATGGATAGAATTTATGAATGAAAATAATTTAAGTTGGGCGAGTTGGTCTTTATCAAATAAAAATGAATCATCAGCTCTTTTACTACCAAATGCCCCTTTTGATGATATATCTGATGTATATTTATCAGAAGCAGGAAAATTTGTTAAACAAAATATGAAGTAATAATTTACTAAATAATAAAAATTTGTTAAAATTATTTTGGTGATTTTTTATGATTTATTCATCAATTCATAATGATAAAATAAAATTTTATAAAAATTTGAATATTAAAAAATTTAGAGATGAAAATGGTTTATTTCTTGTAGAAGGAGAGCATTTAGTTGAAGAAGCATCTAAAAGTGGCTTATTGAAGGAAATAATTATTTTAGATGGTAATGACTATAATTATAATGTAAATAAAATATATGTAACATCGAATGTTATGAAAACCATTAGCACGCTAGATTCTCTTCCAAGTATTATAGGAGTATGTGATAAAAATCTTAATAAAGTACTTGGTGATAAAGTTTTAATTCTTGATAATATTCAGGATCCAGGTAATTTAGGAACAATAATAAGAAGTGCGGTAGCTTTTGATATTGATACTATTATTGCCTCTTTGGATACCGTAGATATATTTAATCCTAAAGTTATAAGGGCAAGCCAAGGAATGATATTTCATATTAATTATATTGTTGATAATTTGAGTGAAAGGCTTAAAAACTTAAAGGGAAATAACTATAAAATATTATCGACAAAAGTAACTGGTGGAAAAAGTTTAAAAAGTGTTGAAAAGATGAAAAAATTTGCTATAATAATGGGTAATGAAGGAAATGGTGTCAGTCCATACCTTCAAGATTTAAGTGATGAATTATTATATATTGATATGAATAATAATTGTGAAAGTTTAAATGTCGCCGTAGCCACAAGTATTATTTTATATGAACTTAGTAAGTAGGTGTAAATATGGATTATGTTTATATTGGAGATATTGTTAATACACATGGTATTAAGGGTGAACTTAGAATTATTTCTGATTTTAAATATAAAACCCAAGTTTTTACACCTCATTTTAATATCTATATAGGTAAAAATAAGAAAAAATTTACAATCGATAGTTACAGAGTTCATAAAAATTTTGATATGGTATGTTTAAATGGCTTAAATGATATAAATGATGCACTTATGTATAAAGGTGAAAGTGTTTATGTAAAAAGAAGTGATTTAAATATTGATACATATTTAGATGAAGAATTAATTGGTATGAGTGTTTTGGATGAAAATAAAATATTAGGTCATGTCAAAGAATTATTAAAAAGTAAGGCCTATAATTTACTTGTTGTAACAGATGGTAAAAAAGATTATTTAGTACCAAATATTAAAGAATTTATTTTGAATGTTGATTTAGATAAAAAACAAATTACTATTAATAATATTAAGGGATTGTTTGATGAAGATTGATATATTAACACTTTTTCCTAAAATGTTTGATGGTTTTATATCTGAATCAATAATTAAAAGAGCAATTGATAAAAAGAAAGTAGAAATTAATATTCATAATATTAGAGATTATACATTAGATGTTCATAATAGAGTAGATGATTATCCGTATGGTGGTGGAGAGGGAATGGTTTTAATGCCTGATCCTATTTTTAGAGCCGTTGATGCTTTAAAAGATGATGAAAGTTTTATTATTTTATTAACACCCCAAGGACATGTATATAAACAAAAAGACGCATATGAACTTAAGAATAAAAAACATTTAATTATTATATGTGGACATTATGAAGGCTTTGATGAGAGAATTAGAAGTCTTGCTGATGTAGAACTTAGTATTGGTGATTATATCTTAACAGGTGGAGAACTTGCTTCTATGGTGATTACCGATAGCATTGTTAGATTAATAGATGGTGTTATTGCTGAAAAATCACATATTAATGATTCTTTTAAAGATAACTTACTTGACTATCCAGTTTATACTAAACCATATGAGTATAGGGGTATGAAAGTACCAGATGTTTTATTATCAGGGCATCATAAAAATATTGATAAATGGAGATATGATGAACAGGTAAAAAGAACTTTAGAACGAAGACCAGATTTATTAGAAAAGGAATGATTGTTATGGCTATTTACAAACTAAATACAAAGAATAAATATGAGGGTAAAGTAACTTATAGTAATACTAATAAAAAACGTGGTTATAAAGTTAAGCCTAAAAATAAAATTAAATATGATGGTATTGTCGTTAATGAAATGTTTGTTGTAAAACCATCATTTGTTGAAAAAATAATAAAGAGAAAAGTTAGTTGTAAGTTAGATAGCTATTTACAATACATTATAAAAATGTTAGATGATGAATCTTGTGATGCAAGTAGTACCAATGTTGTGTTATCAGATTTGAATAGATATAAAGAGATGATAAATAATAATTATAAACAATATTTAGATGAAAAGTATATAGAATTACTTTTAAAGAAAATAGAATTATTAGAGTTTGAATTAAAAAAGAAATTGATGCAACTGAATACATATAATTATATGAAATCACAAGACTTTGAAGAAAAAGAAGAAAGAAGAAGAAAGTCAAGATAAATTTGAACTTTTAGTTGCAAACCTATAAAAATTATGTTAAAATTAATATGTTTTAGTGATCCGCTTATCTCAAATGTAATTGATTATGATCACAAGTTAAGTAGAAAGGACGTATATTTATGAATTTAGTAGAAAAAATTACTAAAAAACAATTAAGAAATGATATTCCTGAATTTAGAGTTGGGGATACAGTAAGAGTTGGTATTAAAATTAATGAAGGTAAGGGAGAGAGAGTTCAAAACTTTGAAGGTATTGTTACATCAATCCAAGGTAGTGGAATTTCTAAAAACTTTACAGTAAGAAAAATGTCTGATAAGATTGGTGTTGAAAGAACTTTACCAATGAATTCACCTAAAATTGATACAGTTACAGTTATTTCAAGAGGTAAAGTAAGACGTGCTAAGTTAAATTATCTTAGAACATTAAAGAGCCAACCAAAAATTAAAGAACGTAGAACTAAATAAGGCTTATAAGAGCCTTTTTTTTCTAGAAAAGGGGATGTTTTTTTGAAATTTATTAAGTCAATTGTTCCATATATTATTATCTTAATAACAGTTATATTAATTAGAATTTTTATTGTTACACCGGTATCTGTTGATGGATCATCGATGTATCCTAATTTAAAAGATGGTAATATATTACTATTAAAAAAGTTTGATAAAAGTTATAGTCGATTTGATATTGTTGTTTTAAATTATGGCAAAGATAGATTAGTAAAAAGAATTATAGGACTTCCAGGTGAACATGTTGAGTATAGAGATTCTAAACTATATATTAATGGTCAGGAAGTAGAAGAATCAATGATTAATGCATATACTAGTAATTTTAAATTAGAAGATATTGGGTACGATAAAATACCAGATGATTATTACTTTGTTGTAGGTGATAATAGGGGAATATCTAAAGATAGTCGTATTATAGGTTTAATTCAAAAAAAGGATATTATAGGTACTACTAGTTTTTCATTATGGCCATTTAAAAAATTAAAGTAAACATAGATTATTTTCTATGTTTTTGTTTGAAAAAATATAAAATATGTTACAATATATATGGTGATACTGATGCAAAAAGAAGATGAAAAAGTATTAGAAAAAACTTATGAATTAAACTTAGACAAGTTTGATGATTTACTGGCATTTGATGAAATAAATGAATCAAAAAATAATGAAGATATAAAAAAAGAAAATCAAGAGCCACTAGAAGAAAAAAAAGAAAATAATGATATAATCAAAACAAACAAAGAAGAAGAAAAAACAATTGATTTTTCTGTCTTTGATAAATTGCTTGATGATTTTACAGAAAAAATAGAAATCATAAATGAAGAAAAAACTATTAATAAAATTAGTATAGATTTATCAGAAAATGATTTAACTTTTATAAAAGAAAAAATAAGATATTATGAAGAAAGAATAGAAAATAATTATAGTCTTCAAAATATAGAAAAAGATGAGCAAAATATTTTAGAGTTAAATAATCATTTGGGTAATGTAAAAGAAATGTACTATCAAATTGAACAAGCTTTTAAGACAAAAGAGTTTAATAGTAAGGAAGAACTATTATCTTTAATAAATAATTGCAAAAAAGAAATTATTACTATGGAAGATATTTTAAATATTGATTATAAACTTAGCAATATAGAAGTTAGATTAATAAATAATGCGATAAATAAACAAGAAAGATTGATAAATAAATTAAAAATTAAAATAAGTCATATAGATGATGAAATAAAAATTAAAAATTCACTAATAGTATTAAAAAAGATGATTTATAATTCTTTTAAAATGTTAACAGGAATATATTTTATGTACGCAAGTGATAATAATTTTATTAGGATAATGACAGGTTCACTATTTATTTTAAATTCCATAATAGGTATGCGTAAGGCTATTAATGAAAAATTAAATGGTATAAAATATTATAAATATAAGGATTATAGTAAAGATAACAATATTAAAAATATTTGTGATATATTAAATCTTGCCAATGATAATATAATTATTTTACAAAAAGAATTAAAAGAAAATTTTAGTTGTTATAAAGAATATTTTCATGATTATGAAGAAGTATATTTTAGTATTTGTAATATTAAAAAGATTATAGAAAATTCTACAAATAAATTAAATAGTTTATTTGTAAATGCTAGTTAAGGAAATACACCTAAAAATGGATCATAGAGTAAGATGTAAATGGTGCAATTTAAATAATCCACTTTATATTCAGTATCATGATAATGAATGGGGAAAACTTAATCTGCACGATGATTATTTATTTGAAATGTTAATTCTTGAGTCTTTTCAGGCAGGTTTGTCATGGGAATGTGTATTAAATAAAAGAGAAAATTTTAGATGTGCTTTAGATCATTTTAATATAAATAAAATAGTTAAATATAATGATGAAAAAATTAATGAATTAATGCATAATTCTATGATAATTAGAAATAGGCTTAAAATTAAGGCCATGATAGAAAATGCTAAAATATATAAAAATATTCAAAGTGAATTTGGATCATTTCATAAATATTTAAAGACTTTTACGGATGATAAAATAATATATGAGTATGATAAAACAACATCTGATTTATCGGATAAAATATCTAATGATTTAAAGAAACATGGTATGAAATTTGTAGGTTCTACAGTTATCTATTCATATCTTCAAGCAATTGGAATAATATATTCTCATCAAAAAGACTGTTTTATGTATAAAAAAAATAATTAATGTGAATATTATGGTTACTAATAATACTCACTTTTTTTAATTATTCATAAAATAATCATGAAAGGAGAGATAAAATGAATAACAAATACTCTCGTAAGATTGAATGTATTTTAGAAGAAGGAAAAAAATGTAAAGAAAAGTTATGCGTTATAGGCCCAACTGGACCAACAGGTCCACAAGGACCTGCTACTATAACAGTAGGTGTTACAACAACAGGTAATCCTGGAACTAGTGCTAATGTAACTAATGTTGGTACAAATGAAAACGCTATTTTAAACTTTACAATTCCTGCAGGTATGACTGGTCCAGCAGGACCAATAGGCCCTCAAGGTTTGCAGGGAATACAAGGGCAAACTGGTCCAACAGGCCCAGCAGGTCCAACTGGTGCTGCAGGACCACAAGGTGCTATAGGACCACAAGGTGTTGCTGGTCCTCAAGGTTTACAGGGACAGCAAGGTCCAACCTCCAAACAATAAAAGTGGCACTTTATCAAATGTACCACTTTTATTTTAGTGCCATTGATATTAACTCAATTATATCACATAACAACACATATTAATCATATTTAAAACACACTTTTTCAGGATGTTTAGCTAACCATTTCAAACTTTTTATTCTATTCTTAATATACTTAATATTTTCTCTTGCATATTTAATATTATATTTTTCCTCATCTATCGATGCTGGTATAACTTTGGTAGTGTAGCATTCAGTACAACAAACTGATCTTTTCAATGGTTGTGCTGAAAAATATCCTTCCACACATTTGCTTCCACATAAGCAACAAGTACGTATTGTTTTATTTATTGTCATAATTTATTCCTTCTTTCTATTTTAGTTCTTTATAAGGATTTTTAACCTTATAGTGTATATCTATTGTTCCATCTTCACTAATATATATGACATCAATTAATTTAGCAATTAATATTTTGTTTGGTTTCTTCAATGAAAGGAACTCTTTTACTATTTTTGAATAATCTGGTTCTTCTATATTCTTTTCCATTATTCCTTTTAAATCATTTTCATAACATTCAATATTCTTTTTATGATAATTTATTGAATCTTCTGTCTCTTTTCTTAATCTGGCATATTGTTCTTCACTGATAATACCAGTATCAAGTCTTTTATACATTTTGTCTAAGTCTTTATTTAATTTAGCAATCTCACGCTTGCTTTTATCTATTTTTAATTTTAATGATGTTTGTAATTCTTTACTTTGTTCTTTATCTTTTAGTTTATCAGCAAAATTAGTATCATCAATGTATTGTAAACATTCTTTCTTTATACTTTTTAATACTAATTTTTCTAAATCTTGATAAATAAATCTATGTGCTGTACATACATCTTTTCTTTTACCATATTTACGATAATAATTACATACTGTATAATTATTCTTTCTTTTTTCATAGTGCTGTATACTAATACTATGATTACATTCAGCACATCTAATTAAACCTTTCAATAAATAATCATGAGAGTTCATAGTTTTATTTCTGTTAGATTTAATTAGTAATTGAACACTATCGAATTTCTGTTTTTCTATGATAACAGGAACTTTATTATATGCTCGTATCCAATCTTCTTTTGGTAAGCGTATTATTTTTTTAGATTTATGACTCAAAGTTGTAGTTTTACACTGTACCATTGTTCCTGTATACATTTCATTTTCTAATATATCTCGTATGGTTTCAGTATCCCATATTTCAACTAAATCTAAATTTAAGTTTCTCTTATTTCCTTTAATAATAGTAGGTATTGGAACTTCATCTTTTATTAAGATATCAGCAATTTCATCCAAACTTTTATTTTCAAGTGCTAAATCAAATATTCTTTTAACTATTTCAGCACCTATAGGTTCTATAATTAAACAACCTTCATTATCAGGATCAATTTGTAGTCCTAGTGGGGGTTCACCACCATTCCATATACCTTTTTTAGCATTTTCTCTTTTAGTTGCTTTTACTGCACGTGATGTATGTTTGGCATACATTTCATTCATCCAGTTTTTTATTGGTGCCATATCATTATTAGCACTTTCAGGTACATAGGTATCAACACCATCTAACACTGCTACATATCTAACATTATGTTCTGGAAACCAACGCTCCATATAGTTATCACTTTCAATATGTTCACGTCCAAATCTAGCTTGATCCTTAGTTATAACCATATTTGCTTTATTTGTTTCAATGAGTTTTATAATCTCTTTAAAATCATCTCTATCAAAGGTTGTTCCAGAAATTCCATCGTCATATAGAGTAGCAACTATTTCAAATCTGATATTGGGATATTTTCGTTTTTCTTCTTCTATATATCTCTTACATATATCAATTTGATTTTTGATGCTTCGACTTTTTTCTTCTGGTGTTTTTCCTTCTTCTTCTTTAGAAAGACGAGCATAGATAACAATATAAAGTACTGTTACAATACGAAATAAATTATCTCGCATTTCAGTTAACAAAAATATCCCTCCTTTCAAATTTGGTTTATTTACAAGTACAACATTCCAGTAATAATTCTTCGATTATTGTTTGGATTGTTGGTCCTTCTTCATTAAAATGAACTATTACTTTCATTTCTTAAACCTCCTAGTTTAATGTATTCTAATGAACACTATTTAGACTAGGCTGCAACCAATTTTACAGTCTCTAATCTAAACCATATTCAAAATAAATGAAACTCCTTAACAAAAATTAAATTTTAAAGTTCTATACTTATTGGTTCTTGTCGAGAATGAATTTCATTTAACTGATTTTTTAGTCTTTCATTTTCTGTCTTCAATACTGACATATCTTCTTTTAACATTTGAGATATTAAACATCCTTCACTAATAGGGCAATCTGCATAATCTATATCATCTTCCATACTACAATAATCTATATCGGCTATAATGGAAGTTGCTTCTGACATAACACCTTTTTTAGATTTTATAATTTGTATTTTTACATTATGTACTTTATCTAAGTAATCACTACCAAAAATAGTTAGAATGTTATCTGATAATGCTTGAACTTCATATAATAGAAATTCAAGTAAATAGTTTCCAACATTTTTACTGGCACCGACACCACTATCTACTGGATCTATTGTTATCAAAATAGGGATTGATTTTCCTGTTCCCAAAAAATTTTTAGATTGATTGCGTAAATATTTATAGTAATCATTTGCTATAATATTTTTATTGATAATACTTCGTTTATTTGTTTCTAATTTCATGTAAGTAAAATCATCTATTATAATCAAATCTATGCCTTTTTTAGTTTTAGTTTTAAAATCATTCTCTGAATATGCAAATAGTCTTTGCAAATTATGATGTGTACTTATATCAAATTGACGTTCATCAAATACTATCAAATGATTTTTGTACTTACTTTTAAAATCCTCATAAACAGGAATTAAAATATCCTTAACTTTTTCTTTTTTACTAAATAGATCAAGTTTAGTTAAAGGTCTATCAAAATTACTATTACAAGAATGTTTTGATAAAAGTGATAAATAAATATTGGCATCAGTTTTTCCTAGAGCAATATATAAAACATTTTTACCACTTTGTAATGCTTTATAAGCAATGTTTATAGCCCATAATTCTTTATAATCAGCTGTTACATTTTTTAAATTTCCACTTTCAGTTGAATATACTTTATTACCTGTAATAGTAGTAATTGTTCCATTTTCTAATCCACCTATAATATGGTCAGTAATTATACTACCTGTAGAAATATCAATCACTGATTCTTCATCTTTCAATGTTATTAATTTTTCGAGTACATTATTTTCTTTGATATGTATTGCTTCTACATATCTATTAAGAAATACGTCTGTTGTTTCTTTATCAATAATTCCTTTTGATACTTTTTTTAAAATCATTGATTGAATTTTTTTATTTTCTTTTTCTTTCCTTAATAATATTAGGTCATCTATCTTTTCTAATATTTTTAGTTTCTCATAACCTAGTATATTGTTTAAGCCATCATAATTAATACTAAGTTGTTTTAATGCACCTTCTAAATCTGGAATACCAATTAGTTCTATTTGTTCTAATACTTTTTCACAAAGTTGTATTTCTATATGATTTAGAACATTAGCATTAATTAAATATTTAATGTTTGATATCAAATCTTTATTAGTACTTTCTGATTTTAATATCTTGATTAATTTAGTATCGATTTTTTCCATTTTCATTCCTTTCTTTTTGAAGCTCTTATATCGTAGATAATTGAGTACAATATTTCCTTATTTTATAAAGCATTTACACTAATTCTATGAACTCAATTTTATGCAATTTGAACTTAACTTTATAAATATATTGTTATCGACCTATATTCAACATATTGTCCTATATCACTTTTTGATAATATATAATCTCGTTCATCTGATGCCCATACATCAAATTCATGTTTTTTATTAAATGGTTCATCATCATATAAGACCTTATTCATTTCATAATGAATAATTGTTCTGTTAGCCACAAATGAATCTAATAATGCTTCGATATAAGAAATTGCCATTCTATAAATCCTATTTTTATTTGGTTGCTGTTTACAATCATTTAATACTGTTGAAAACGATAATCCTTGTTTCTCTTTTTTACGCCCATTATATGGAATACGTTCTAAAAGTTCGTTTACATTTAAAGTAAATTTATAACGACCAATTTGATTGGTTTTTGCTGCTTTATATGTATGTATGAATAAAGTTTGTGCCAAATAGAAAGACACGACATGTGTTACAACCTGACTAAATTTACATTCATAAGAGTTAGCTGGTAAAATATTAGAATATCTTCTAGACAATTTTAATACATTTCCAAATTCTCCAAATGAGTAAGAAAAGCCTATATTATTAGTACTAATTTTATAGTCATTTACTACAGTTAAGAACTTTTGAATAAAATGTCTATTATTAACTCCATATTTTTCTTTTCTAAATGTATTAGTAGTTTTTAAATAAACTTCTTTTTCTGATAAACTAATTAAAGTTGTGATATACCTTTTATAAGTATAATCATTAATAACTATATTTCTCTTGGCAATAGACTTTTTACGATAATTTGTTTCTATTTCTTTAAATGAAATATCAAATTTATGATTATAACTTAGAAATTTATCTAAAAGAATATTAGTAAATAATATTTCAACATCATTAAATACTAACTTACTTTTAAGTTTATTTATTATTTCTTCTTGTTGTTCATTAGGTAATTCATTATATTTTTTGGTAATTCCATTAACCTTTAAGAAATCAAGAGGAATAGCAGTACGTAGTCCTACTTTAAATCCTCGTCCTTTGACAAGATTAACTAAATATTGTATTCCATTAATTTCTTTGTATGTTATTGTATGAACACCTAGACTATATAACGAACTTAATAGATTATCGTGACAAGTTAAGATAGCTTTGTGTTTAAACCTATTTTTAGTCTTCATTACTTTGTCCTTTAAATCCAATTTTTATTTTATAATTAGGTTTAGAATCTCGTTCAAGATAAATATAACCACCTAATTCTAAATTAATTATTCTAGTTTCAAATTTCTCATTTTTTAAGTCACAAAAATCAATCAATGTTTGAATTTTCAAATTCTCAATAATCGCAGCATTTAATAAAGTATTATCATTATATTTATGTAATTGAAGTTCATAAAAAATCTTTGTAAATAAATTTTCAATTTCTTTCTTAGTTTCATTTTCTAAAAGTATTTCATATTTTACCTTTTTTAAATTATTCACTTTTAAATTCCTTCTTTCTGTAATTGTTTTTGAGCACACATATCTGCTTCATATATTATTTTTGTTTGATATTTTTATCTTGTTGTAAGTAATTTACTAATTGTAATAAAGTATTAATAGTAATATCTTTTGCTTCTAAAAGTTCATCTTTTAAACAATCAATTTCTTCTAAGCAATTTTCTAATTCGATATCTAGGCAATCTTCACAAGTACATATATTAGATTTTTTAGCCATACTTTTTCCTCCTTTCTTGTCTACCATTAAAATTGACTGATATTATTAAATTTGCTACAATATATGCCAATAACTCGCTTTTTAAAGGAGACACTTATAATTTTATTTATTTTAAAAAAATTTACATTATCTATGGTGGTAATAACTTGGTAATAATATAGATGGAGGCATTATGATAGAAATACAAATTGATGATTCTACTGAACAAAATGATAGTTTTAATTCTAGATATACATATATAAATGATTTATATTTTCTAAAAAATGAAAAATTAGATTTATGTGATACCAATAGCTATGAAAAATATGAACATAATTATTGTGATAATAAAACAACATTAGAAAGCATTATTGATTTAGGAAATCAATTAATTAGTAAATATAAATTAAATAATGTCAATGATCTTTATAAAGTTAAAATCGATGAATTAATAACTGAATGGCTATTAATAAATCCAAATCCTTATTCATATTTTTTTATTAATAATAAAAGTTCAATAATAAACTTTGCTAAAACTTGTGTTATTTATTCTACTGTTTACGATATACACAAATGGTTAATTAAAATATGGAACAATATTGATGAAATATCAACCGCTCCAAAAATAAGTAAGGAATTAGAACATTTAGAGATTGATTTAAATTTCATTAACTTTGAAAACCACATAAAAACAAAATATAATATTGGTGTAAAATTTGAGGAGTTGAAAATTAATATAATTGATATATATAAGAATGTTAAGAATGAGATTATAGAAAAACTAGAATTATTTAAAAATAGGAATTTCAATGATAAAACATCACAAGAATACTGTAAATTCATAATTGATTTCATACTTGAAATAGTACAATCTTGTATCCCAATTATTGAGGAACCACATTTTGTTGAAAAAAAAATAATTTTTGAAGATGATATAAGTCAATATAGATTAAAAGAATCTGCAGATTCCATAATAGAACTTGCTTGTAACGAATTAATTCATATACTAACTTCAAAAACGGTAGAAGGAAAAACCATTTGTAAAAATCCTGATTGCAACAATGAATTTGATTCTAAATATGGGCAAGAATTTTGCAAAGCTGTAAGGTGTCAGAAATATAGAAAAAATAAAAAGAGTAAAGATTGGTATGATTTACATAAAAAGAAAGGAACTAACAAAAATTAGTTCCTTTCTTCAATTAATTTAATCCAATTATAAATTGTAGTTCGACTTTTAACTTCTAAAATAGCTTTCATCTCTTGAATTGTGAGTTCATTTCGTTTCCATCGTAAATAACATTTAAGAAACTTAGCATTATTTTCGAGTTCTTCCTTCGTTTTAATTCTTCTTCCAAATTTAATACCCTTACTTTTTGCAATTAAAATACCCTCAGCCTGACGTTGACGTATATATGTCCTTTCTTGATTAGCTACATAACTCAATATTTGTAATACTAAATCACTAATAAAGGTTCCTAATAAATCTTTATTACTTCTTGTATCTAATAAAGGCATATCTATTACATAAATATCTGCTTTAATGTTCTTAGTTATATCTCGCCATTCTTCTATGATCATATTATAATCTCTCCCCAAACGGTCAATTGATTTTATTACTACTAAGTCATTTTCTCTTAATTGTTTCTTTAATAATTGATATTGTTCTCTGTTAAAATCTTTACCACTTTGCTTATCAATGTATATATTTTCTTCTGCAACTCCAAATTCTCTAAATGCTTCTAATTGTCGCGCCTCATTTTGATCCTTACTTGATACTCTTCCTAAAGCATATGTCCTATTATTACTATTCATTTTCTATATTTCCTTTCTAACAAAGTGAACAATTAATCTCCCTAAATTATTAATTGAACACTTGCAGTATAATCTCACATAAATAATCCATTATAATTCAAACTTTTAAAATGACATTTTAAGTACACTTTAAATGAACACTCAAAATTAAAATGAATAGGTATCGATTTTAGATACCTATTAACAAGTTTTGAACGATTGTGGCAACTTTAACTTTCAAATGACAACCAACCCACAACCCCACAACAAATTGTGCAAACTAGTCATCAAAATCACAATTCAAATTATTTAGAACTTCATCTTCTATAGCCACATCATCATTACTATCTAGGAATATATTCAATGATAAAAAATCTGTTTCAGTAGCATTATTACTCTTTAATATACTTTTAGTTTTCATAAGTTCTTTTACATAGATACGTATTACACGACATAGTTCATTACAATCACTACCAATATCATTATTTAATGATATATGTTGTGGTATAAATATGTCTCTAATTAAATGTCTATTAGGAATTGCATCAGCATCATTTAGTTGCATAAACACAACATTTATATCTTTTGAAATCTTATCTGAATCTCCATTATACTTGTACTTTTTATATACTGATTTATTTGATGTATATTCTTGTTTTATATCTTTAATTATTGTTCCATATCTAATTCCTTTATCATCTATGTTTTCAAATAATTGTTTTAACTGCTTATCATAGAAAGTAATAAACTTTCTAAGTGTTATAATATCTTCTGTTTTAAACTCTTTAATTGTAGAGTATAGTAAATCATAACTTTCTGTTAATTCTTTCTTAGTGGTGCATAACACAAGCACCTTACTTTTTAATTTATTATCTGCATAATATCCTCTATAGTAGTTTAGTATTAGGCAATAAAGTAATCTATACTTATAACTAAGTCTACTAGAAACTTTAAATTCATCCATAATTTAATTCTCCTTAATATTTAATTTAACCTCTCAATATTCTTCTATAAGATAAATAGGTATCAATTTTAGATACCTATTGACACATTTTGAACGATTGTAACAACTTTTTCTTTGAAAACCAAACCCATTGCCCAACAAACAACAAAGCTCACCATTAAACAACTTTAAACAAATCTTTCATTTCAACATTTAATGCTGTTGATATTTCATATATCTCTTTAATAGTTATTCTTCTTACTTTATTAAGTGTTAATATAGTTTTAATTCTATTAGCTTTTAGTTCTGTTCTTTCTTCTAAATATTTTATATAACAAGTCATTTTATTATCTGTTTCAGGTATTACCTTATCTAAATAATTGATTATGTTGATCACAACTTTATCTTGAGCTTTTAAGTTTTCATCTGATAACTTTACCATATACTAATCCAAGAAACTTAAATCCATTCCACTAGATGTTTCTTGATTTTCAGTTTTCCATGATTGTAATATTTTACTTATATATCTAAAACTTAATGCTCCATTGAATACTGATTGCTTTAATCCTTTTATAATAGTTTCTTCATCAAATCCTTCTTTCTTCCAATCAGCAATTATTTCTTTTTCCATAGGTGTTAGCAACCTACCAAATTCGTGTTGAAACACATGAATAATATCTTGTTTTTCCATATATCTTTTCCTTTCATCTTAATTATGCTACTGCATTATTTAGTATTTTAGTTTTCCATAAATCCAAGAACTTTAATTGTTCTTCATTTGGATTATCATTATGTTTAATCCTTGCTTGTACTATATCTTTATCTTTTACTTCAACTGTGACTAATGATTTATTCACATCATTTATTTCTCTCATAAAATAAATATCAGTTTCAGCTAAAGCATATCTTTTTACATAGGTCTTTACGCAATTATGTTGTTGTCTTGATTCATTTACCATACTCTCAACATCTGGTGCAGGATAAACTATATATTTGTCATTTTGATAAATGTTTTTATTCAATATTTCTAATCTTTCTTTAATCAATCTATCATTAGCTTCATTTTTAACTACTTCAATTAAATCCATTACCTTATCATGTTCTTTCATCAAATCTTTTGGATATAATATTTTCTTGTCTTTCATATCATATCCTAACTGGACACAGGTTCTTAAATAGTCTAAATATTCATATTCACGATTACTTTTAGTTTTCAATATTTTGTAGTATGCTTCCTCTAAATTTACATATCTTGATAACTCTTGTAAATTGTTGAAGTGTACTAATTTATTGATAAGTCTAATATCTTCCTTCTTAATGAGTCTTAATACTTTTAGTTGTTCATAAGTTAAATCGTGTTTCTTAATAAATGGGTAGAATGATTTAGATACACCAAATATTTCTTCAAAGTTTTTACCTGTTCTAAATTCATAAGCATCCATTGCTAAATTATATAACTTCATTTTTACTAAGAACTCGAAACTAGGACGACATGCTATTGAAGTAAAGTATTTTATAAAGTCTAAATAGTCATTCTTTTTTAAAATAAACTTATCTAGTTGTGAATATCTTAATTCTGTATCTTTAAGCAGTGATTTTATATTATAAGGACAAATCATACCTACAATATCTCTGTATGCCCATCTAAAATTTCTACCTCTCCATGTTGTTCTAGTTTGATAATGTGCTACATACATATAGCCCATGTGGTTATGAACTTGATCTGATACAAAATCAAATGCTTCATTTTCATCAATTATAGTTCTCATAAACTCTGTTATTTTATGTTCTACTTCATTATTATAATAAAAGGAGTAGAGTTCGAAAGATCGTAGCACGAATTTATCTTCAATCTTATCTAATAACTGTAAACAATCTTTAAATGTATATCTATGTAATCTATCTGACTTTACCAGCAATTTATTTTTACAATTAGGACATTTAATAAACCCATTAACCTTTGTTAGTGAAACAAAACTATGATGACAACACGTACACCAACACTTGTTACCTTTGCTTTTAATAACCAAATTGTGTAAGTCTTCTTTTTCATTTATAAACCTTTGGAAACTTGATGGAATAGTAAATTGTCTATCAGTTAAATCTAATAGTCTTCTATATTTCTTCTTAACATACATCTCTTATATCTCCAGTTTTAATTGATTATTATCTTCTTTTGCTTCTTCCTTTGGTTTAGTTTTAGTTGGTGCTTGCTTTTTAGTTAATCCTAGTTCATCATTGCTTTTAGAAAAATAGAGAACTGCCCAATCATAAACTTCTGTATCAGGTATAACAGCTACATTATTAACTGCTTGTTCTTTTGCTTTTTTGTTGATAAATTCCATCATATCTTCTAAGTTCTTATCTTCATTAAGATATAACTCATTCATATTTGGTTGTTGCATTAAATGTTTAACTATTTGAGATAAAGATTTATCTTTGTTTGCTTCTTTTAAATATAACTCTTTAATTCTTTCATAACCATTCATTGATTTTTCCTTTCATACTTAATTTTCTTCCTTACCCCATAAATACATCTCTAACTGCTATCATAAATTAACTTCATAAGCTCAACCTCCATTGGTGTAAATGTTAGAGATAAATTGAAATTATACAAGACCCTGTCCCAAAGTTTAGAAAAATAATACCAATAAATAACTTTTAAACAACAAAAAAGAACCCATTATGATAACTCATAACAGGTTCTATTACATAACTAATTTAATAGTTCTCTGATATCTATTTCTTGTGTTTCACCATAGATATTCTTTAATTCTTTATACATATATTCTTTGTCTTTCTTATGATATAGAACTACAAACTTATCTGATTCTTCTATAACTAATTCTAACTTGGAATTATGTGTGATAAATTCTTCTAGACTTAAAGTAGTAAAATCAAATTCTTTATTTAAACTATCACTAATATAAGAGAATACGATGATAGGAATATTCTTATCAATGCTTACATTCTTTAATGACTTAATGGCTTCATCTGCATCAGGTAGCAAATGTAAGTAATCAACTACTATTAGATTTGGATTAAACTCATTGATTATATCTATCATATCATTTAAATCTTTGATAGGGTTGTCTACAACTAATAGATTATCATTATTCTCAATACCAATTCTTTTAGTCATTAGATCTTTATTAAATTCAAGAGAGAAGTAAAGGACTTTCTTATCTAAACTGATATCATCTCTTACACATTTTGATATTAGTGCATGATGTCCTAAATCTGGACGAATAGCAATAGTAATTAATTCATTGTTGAAATTATTATCTAATATTTTACTCATTATAATCATTCCTTTCTTTTATGTAATAACGAAATAATATCATTACCAAAGATGGCGATCATCCCATGATACTATTTTTAACTGACACTCAATTGAAGGAGTTAGGATTTCAATACCATCTATTTTACTAATAAACTTTATTGGCAATTTATATGTTCCTATATCTAATCCAGTTGTATCTATCAAACCAGAAATATCAGCAGAAGATTCTTTGGACATAATATATTGTTCTGGTAAAGTATCTATTATATTTGCTAATCCTTCAACAGTAATTTTAATATAAACAAAGGGTTGTGCAGTAACATTTTCTTCATCGAACTTATATTCTAAACGTGTAAACAATTCTTCATGTTCTAATGGTGTAAAATCATTTATTCCTAATTTATGTTCAGCTGTGTATTTAGAGTATGTTACTGGAACTAATATTTCTTTAGTCTTCTTATTTGCATCTTCAGTTATTAAGCTATCTATTACTTGTTTAAATTCTTCATCCTTTTTAATATCTAATTTAATTTCATAATCAATACTGTCAATTGTGAATTCATTCTCATTGTCATAATTAGTATATATGTGAACTTCTTTAAATGCAATGTCATTATCCTTGACTGTATTGGCTAATAATTGTATTGATTCCTTTAATGATTTGTTCTCAAGAACCAAGTCTTTATAAACTCTCTTTGCATCTTCATTAACTAGTTCAGTATCTGTAATTATTGGTTCAGTACAATCATCATTTTGACAAGATACTTTAAATGATAGTTTAATCAAAGGATTTATATTAACATAAGCAGTATAAGTATTTTCAGTTGTTCTAACTTTGTTATTATCTTTGAATAATAACCATAGTGTAGTTGATGCTACTACAATTACCATTAATACTATTGATATAATAATTGCTAACTTCTTATTCTTCATATTTTACCTCATTGTATTCTTCAATACCATATAACTCATATAGTTCAATTACTAGATTAAGTCCATCACGTTCTATAATCAAACTATCATCATACTTCTTTAACGTACCAATTAGTCCTTCATCATCTTCATCATCTGTTAATTTAAATATTACTTTCTTACCAACTAATTGTTTTATAGTTTCATCATTTATTAACTTTCTATTATCTTCCATATTTAATTCCTTACCATTAAGAATTTGTTTCCAAATACTCAATGTAATCTTCAACAGTACCATTGTGTTTCTTGTTACTGTTATTTACTGTTTGATATTTTATACCTAAACTTTCTACTAGTTCTTTATAACCTGCATCTATCAATAACTTCTCAATATTTGCATTATAATGCTTTATACGAAAGTCATAAAACTTAGACACTAGACTTTCATTATTAGATTTAAGAGTATTTATAATCTTATTGACTGCTTCTTGTTCCTTGGATATTAATGAATTTAGTTTCTTATTATACTTGTTTATACTAAAAGTTTTATCAGGTATTTCTTTAAGTTCTTTTCTAGCTGAATAACCAATGCATATTGAACAGATTATCGAAGTAAATAAAAGTGATATAAATACAATAGCTGCATAAGCAATCGGTGTTTCAAATCCAGCTATAAGTAAAATTATTGCAAAAGGCACACTAATAAGGGAATACTTTAAACATTTATTAGTTTTCTTAACTGTAGTAGTTAAGTTTTCTTTTTCTTTTTGTTTAGATTTACTAACTTTCTCATAACAATCTTCATCCATTAGATCAACTTTTAAATCATATAAACCATATTTTTCCATAGTTGCATCATAATTATCAAATCCATATTTTTCTTCATTTTCAGCTTCATGTAATAAGAAATCATATTTACTACTCATTAATAGATGTTCATCTTTTTGCTCTAATAATTCTTTATTAGTTTCATTATTAAAGTTTGTATTAATATATAAATCATAGGTTTCTTTATTAATTCCTACATTATCAAATAATTTTAATATACGCATCTTTTCTTCATGTTTCATTTTATTCATTTCAAGCTCATAATTTTTTTGTATTTTCTCTTGCTCGATTTGATAATTTAATTCATTTTGTTGTTGTAATAATTGATTTTGTTGTTGAATTAATCTATTTTGTTCCTTTTGAATACCTTGCTTTTCATTCCAAGCTGAATTTGCACTCCACATTTCTTGTGCTGTATCATACCATTGACCATCTTTACCTAAAAACTTTCCATTTGTCGCCATAATTATATTCCTTCCTTATCATTCCAAAGTTATGTTTCCATAAACATTAGGATTAATTTTCTTTAATTTATTTATTCTTTCCTTTAGTTCTTCATATTCTTTTGATGCCCAAGCACTTAATACATAATAAACTTTATCATTATGAGGTAACCTCTTCTCATTTCTTGTATACCAGTAGATATGATTAACATCTTTAAGATTATCTTCTTCAACTAATAGTGGATCTGATTCTGGATACAAGTTTATTATTTGACTTATATCTTCAATAGAGTGGTAATTTAAAAGTGATTTAAACACATCTGATAGTAATGTTCCAACTCCAATATAAGATTCACCATTGAAAATATAAGATTTGGAAATTAGTATATCTTTTATTTTATTATGTAAATCATCTTGTTCAGTAGTTATATTAAGATACTTATTAAATAACTGCATAAACTTTGCCTTATTTTGATTGTAATATTCTCTATAACTATTATTTTCATTATTATATAAACTATTTATCATCTTTATAATTTCATCGTCTTTAAATAAAGATTCAAGACATTTCTTTTCTTCATCAGTAACTATTAGACCACCTGATAAAGCATCAGAACTATAAGATGATAGTGAATGAATATAGTAGTAAACAATAAATTTAATGCTTGGATCAGTTGATAGTTCAACAAATTCTTTAAGAATATTGTCATAAATTTCTTGATAAGTAATTGGAATATACTCTGCATTTTCTACTATTGATTCTTGTTCTGGATTTATTTGATATCCAGGATGTAGAAATGCAAAAATTCTATTACTAACTTTTGAGAATTTGCTTTCTATCTTCTTTTTATATTCATCTAATTGATTATCATGTATAAGTGATTCAAGTTTATTTTCAATAATGATAATATAATCTTCACTATCTATCTTTAAAGATATTAGTAAATCAATGTTAAACTTCTCACGTAATACTTGAACATCTTTTATATTAGCTTTGTCTATATTGATTTCTTTTAAGCAATCGTAATACTTATTATTGTTCTGTAAAAGTTTCAGTAAGTTTCTAATAGGTAAGTATTCTATTGCAATATTATCTGTATTGTCCTTTGGTTGTATTAACCACTTTAAAAAGTTTGAATGTTTAATTTCCATCTTATCAACTCCATAAACGGAAGCGATATCAATAGAGTTATAGTATCTATACAAGTAATTATAATAGATATTCTTTTCCATATATTCCTTAAATTCTTGACTATTCACGATTACCACCTCAATGACATTATATCATCTTCTGGTGTAATCTCCAATACCTTGTAGTATAGATTATATTTTCTTGTGGTGTGATAAATAATTCCTTCTAGTTGTTAAAATTATATTAGGTGGTGAACTTATGAGAATAAATGACAAAGAAAATTATGACCAAATTAGAAATTCAATCTCTATGAAAAATCTTGGTAAAATAATGGCAAGTAGAGATTACAAGATTACTAAGTTAGCTGTTAATTCTAAGATATCTGACTCAACAATAGTTTCTTATATGGCAGGTCAGAAGATTCCATCACTTCCAACTTTAATTAGCATCGCTGACTTTCTAAATGTAAACATTGATTATTTACTTGATCGAACTGACAATCCTATGAAAATAGATGATTTGAAAATGTTAGATGGAAATAAAGAACTAAGTTTATTAGTTAAGAATATAATGGAATTACCAGAAGCAAAGCAACAATTAGTAATAGCTTATGTTCAAGGACTTATTGATAATAAATAAGTCCTTTTATTATGTAATAAACTTAGTATTTAAGTAGTACTTAATATATAGTAATGTAATATTCTTTTTTGTTTTTGAAAAGTCTTAGCTTAATTGTAATCTAACACAGATAAACTTGGAAGACAACTCCCTAAAACAACTTCTTCCAATTATTTGTATCTCTTAGTAATTTAAGAAATGTTTCAGTAGTACGCCAACCAACAACTTTGATTTTGCGTTGTTTTCTACTATCATCACGAATTCTTAAAATTAAATTGTTGTCATGATATTTTGTATAAACTTCATTCTTAAAGAAGTGTTTGAAATTAACTCTATTAGTAATTGTTTTATCATTAAAATCATTTCCAAATTCATCTAAATTTCCATCAAGTATTTGTTTGATTTTATCAACTACTTCTTGTTTTAGTATTCCCAGTTTTTGATTTCTTTCAGTTCCATAAACTAATCCATAATCACATATAGATATTCTTTCTTTACTATCTTTATCTTCAATTTGAATAAACCATTTGTTTCTAACTTCATTAAATGTTGTTTTCATAATATATTTCCTTTCATTGCTTTAATTGAGTGAATAATAAACTTTCTAACCACATTTTAACCAAAGGTGTGACATTTAAAAGTGGTTAGAGATATAAACACCCACACGTTAAACTTTGTGCCATTTCTTGCACCATTTAGAATTTGTTTGTTCAGTAGAGAGGACTTGCCATACTACTGAATACTTATATAGGTTTTATTTCATAATATTTTAATGTATGTTAGACGCTGCTACTAAACAGGGAGCAGTGACAGGTTTATTCTGTATACTGATATTTAATAGTCTAATAGTTTTAACATTCTATTAGTTTAATAATGTAATCTCTTTCTTCTTTCTCTTTAATGTTTGTTTCTTCTTTTTCTTTCTTTTAATTTAATTCTTCTTTTTAGTTTTAGTAATAGTATTCTTCATTGTTTTCTTCAGTTTGCTTTGATTTTGTCATGAGGTTTCACTCGTATCAATGTTGTAAGTTCGTGCTGAATTATTGTTTCATTACTTAATATGAATTATTTTAGCTTTTCTAAAATTAATTCATTATCTTCATAATCACTAACCAATTTTAGATTATGTTTAGTTTGTAATGTTTGCTCAATTAAATGATTTAAAGTTTTGATATCATCTTCACTTAAATTCCAATCATCTTTTGACATTGCCTTAATACTTCGTAATGGTATATGACTATTGTTTTCATAATACTTATAATACGTAGCAACATTATCTGCAACTAGATGTGCATAATTATGTATGAAATTAATCTTCATTTCTTTTTCTACACATTCTTCTTCAAATGTTAGTACATCATCACTATCCATAATAAATCCCTTTCTATATCATTTTTAAACTTGATAGTTTTTGATAAATCCCATATATGAAACCATTACATTCATTTTCTTCTAACCAAGCATCTACATTTATAGATAACACAGGAATAGAGTATTGATATTTAATGTATGTGATAAGTTTCAGTAATTCTTCATTACTATCATTATTCATATATGATAATTTACTTACCCTTACAAACAATTCAAATAAAGTAAAGTTCTTAACTATGTTATTATTTAACCAGTAGTCCAGTAGTTGTTGTGCTATTGTATTTAATTCTTCATTCATTAGATTTCAACTTCCTTTTCTTTAGTGGTTTGAATCTAATATTTATTTCATTACTTCTATTATGTTTTTGAAATGATTTTATAGTGGCTCTTATTAGAGTACGATCATTTTTAAACTTATTATTGAGTTCAAAATAAATGTTTGGAACATATTTAACTGATTCTAAACTTGCATCGTAGTTTTCATTAAGAAACTCAATGAATAAACTAGGAACTTTATTTATCCAAGTGTTTTCACTCATAGTTTTTAGAATTTCAATTATATCTTTTGTGAATAGGCAATAAACAGGTTCACCAATGTCATTTTTCCCTTTGTATTTCATAACTATCTACTGATTTCATTAAATCCCTCCCATAGTCTTAATCTAACAGCTTCTAAATATAAATCAAGAGTTAATCAGAAAATAATAAAAATAGTACACGTAAGTGCACTAAATTTTATCTTCTGAATTGATTATAGGAATTAATGTTTGTTCCCACTTTCTTATAATATTCATAGCTTCAACTGGTGGTTCTTGATTAAATCTAGTTTTTGCTTGAACAACCTTGCCATTTCTAACTTCAATGGTAACAAATGACTTTTGTATATTGTCCTTATATCTCATAAAATATATCTGACATTCATTATTACTTACCATATCGCAATATATGCGAACACAGTTAGATTGCTGTGAACTTTCATCTATCAAGCTACTAACACCATTTGATGGAAATATAATATACTTATCATCTTCATATTTATTTAATATAAGAACATTAGATAGACTTTTAATGCGTTTATCAGTTTGAAGATCTTTTGCAATTACCATCTCATTTGTAATTTTATCATGTTGTTGAATAAAATGTTTTGGAAATAATATACTATTGTCTTTTAGGTTCAATTTCATTTCTTCACAACACCTAAGATAATCATAATATTCGTGTAAGTTATTTAGACTTAATTCTTGTTCTTTAAAATAATCTAGAACATCATCAAACTTCACATACTTTAATATTAGTTTAACTAAATAAAAATTATCCGTTATTAAATTTAGCATACTTAAATCAGTTGTAGGATAAAGTCGAAGTGCTTCTAACTGAGCATAATTTATATTGATACTTTTCATGAATGGATAATATTCTTTATCAACACCAAAAGTACTTTTGAAGCTTCCTTTATGCTTGACTGAAAAGCAAGCATAAATTGCTAGATTATAAAGTTCCATTTTCACTAAATATTCAAACTCTTTATAATATACAGGATAGTAAATTAAACTAGATAAGGTAAAATGATTTTGACTAAAATAATCTTTTAAATTCCATATATTGCTATACTTATATAACATTGTACTTTTCAAGTCCTTTAAATTATCTGTATACAAATATTCGTGTTCATAACTATTAAGTTCGAATGTTTCAAATATATCAAATTCTTCTGAACTTAGTTTTCCATCTGTAATTTCAAATTTTGTTTGAATTTCATCTAGTTTTTCATAAGAAACGTGTTGATTAGTTTTAATGTTTATAATTTTTGTTGGTAATACTTGATAGATAGTATCAATACTGATTTCACTCATTTTATATGTGTAATAAGTTAATGGATTATAGTAATTTATATATTCTCTTAATAAATAGAGTAATACATTGCCATCAACAATATCAAATACGTAATAATAGACATAACTTTTGCAATTTCTTATCTCTTTTATATTTTCAATACTTATTTTATCATTTAATGTAAATTGTCTTGAACATTCAGGACATTTATTTTGTTCAGTAACTTCTTTTATACATTTAGGGCAATAGTACTTATTATTCTTTTCATCAAATATTGATATTGAATTCGAGGTTTCAATTATAAAGTCCTTTATATTTTGTGGAATATCATCTGATGTTTTCCAATAACTAATTGGTTCTTCTATTAAGTCATCAAACTCATCATTAAACCTTAATACATTCATTATAATTCCTACATTGCATCTATTGCTTTTATAACTAATGTTCTACCACTAATAAGTTCATCATCTAACATTGATATATTTGCTCTTATACGATATCTACTACCAATCTTTAAACTATTTACTACTTTTGTAAATTCTTCTTCATGTTCTCCAACTAGTAGTGCTTTTATAGTTCCAGTTTCATCTTGAACTTCCATAATAACAGCTATGTCATTATCAGTTTCAGTTATTTGTATATCTTTTATTATTACTTCAAATGTAGCATTCTTAACTTTATCAACTACATTACCAACTTTAGATATAGTTGTTTCATTTGTCATATTCCTAATTCCTTTCTATTATATAACTTGTATATTATAATCTTCATTAGTAATCTCTCTAATAATATCAGTAAGTAAATTAATATAATTATCATTGATATAAGTCTTTTGAACTGACATTGGCACTTTAAATATCATAATATTATTGTCAGCACCTATATAATTTATTTGGCTAAACCAAGTGTCATATATCAATTTAGAAACTGTACTTTTTAATTTATCAATAAATAAGTTAAAATCAAGATTGTGTTCTAAACTTTCTTCATTAACAGTTAAATCTTCTTTAACTCTTGAAGATTCTAATACTTTAATTACATATCTAAAATTGAAAGCACCATTTATAATAGATACTTTTAACGAGTCTAATATTTCTTCATTTGTATACTCTTTAGATAATTCTTCTAATACTTCAATTTCAGTAGGTGATAACTTTCTTTGAAATCCATCTTCAAACTTTAGTAATAACTCGTCCATATAATTTCACATTCCCTTCAAGTAATATTTTACACTCTTTCTAGTATTTAGACAAGACACTACAAAGATGACGAAACTATTTGAAACAATCCCACAAATTTCCCCACATTTAAACCAATTCTAACCTCAATAAAAGAGTTGCCAATATCTTGACAACCCTTGTAAATACTAACCAAAATTGACTTTGCCACAAGTTTGTTTTTGAATCAAACGCGTCGGCTTTTGAGTTATATAGTGCAATTTGAGTAAGTTTATGCTATAATTTGAATTAACTAAATGCTTGTAAATAAAGAAAAAATTGGAATGTGCCACTTTAATACTTGGTACACTGGTCCAACTGGTCCAACAGGGCCAGCGGCGGCTTCAGCCACTAATACTTATGGTCGTAAATATGATACAACAGAAAACAATATCACTTTAGAACAAAATATTGCTCAAGAGATACCTCTTGGGAGCAATGGCCCATCTAACGGTATAACATTAGAAACACAGAATAAATTAACAATACCAACAACAGGAATTTACAAGGTTGATTATTATTTTTCTGGTAGTTCAAGTGCAAATGCCGATATTACTGTAAGTGTAAAACAAAATGACACTTCTATTGGTAGTACAACAATTAGTAAAAATGTAACAGCAAATGTTGACGCAGATTTTGTAGGTAGTACAATTAATTCCTTTACGGCTAATGACAAAATAGGTTTAGCAATAGAATCAAATACTGCAGCAACAGTATCACCAGCATCTGATACTAGTGCATATTTAAATATAGTTAAACTATCTTAATTTTTAAAGTCTTGAAATTAAATTTTCAAGGCTTTTGTTAATAAAAAAATATAATAGTAGATAAATAGTTACTTTTTTTGATATAATTATGGTAGTTAGTAAAGGACGATATATATGTCAAAGGAATTTATTATAAATATTTTAACAATGGAAGATGTCTTACAGTCTATTAATGATAATCTTGATATATTACTAAAATATATTCCCAAACTTAGATTTATGATGGGATTCGAGCATAAACATCCACATCATCATCTAGATGTTTGGCATCATACATTGTATGCTTTAAATTTATCTAAAAATGATTTTGACATAAGAATTACTTTATTGCTCCATGATATAGGTAAACCTTTTTGTTATCAAGAAGGAGATATAAGACATTTTAAGGGTCATCCTAAAGTATCATCTATGATGGCAAGTGAAATATTATACAGATTATCTTTTGATGATAGTTTTATTCAAGAAATTTGTTATTTAATTAGTAATCATGATAATGTAATAACAGAAGAAGATATTAAAAAGGACTTTGATTTAGAACTTAAAAGATATGAAATACAAAGGTGTGATGCACTAGCTCATCATCCAGATAAACTAGAAAAAAGAATAGAATATTTAAATAAGACAAAGAAATTATTAAATAACGTCGTTGATAAAAAGAAGGAGAAAAAATAGTATGATAAGAGATTTTTTAATAGAGGCAAAGAAAAGTACGTATGCAAATGGGACGGCTGAAAAAATAGAAAGTAACAGATTAGGTTCAAAGGATTATGAGTATAAAAAAGATAACATGTTATATCATGATACTTATTTTGGTGGAACTAATTTTATTGGAGAAGAAGTAGTTTATATTGATAATAAAATTTATTGGGCTATGAATTATTATGGTGTTACACTTGATGAAAATTTAGGTGAAGAGGCAATGGATAATGCTCTTAGACCAGCGTTAATGCAAGTTGGAGTTTCTGAAAATATTATTCCAGTAAGAGGCCCTAGAGAATATAAAAATGGAGATTTTAAATATACTTTTGAGGTTAGTGGTGATTTAACTAATTTTAGTGGCATAGAAACTATTTATAAGAATGATAAAAAGATATATGAGTTAAAATGTAATGGAGGATTAATAAAATGAATATAGATAGTAGTATTAATAATTCATTTATATATAGAAAAGCAACCAAAAATGATATAAGTTCGATTGCTAGTTTGGTTGCTGATTTAATTGGAACTTGTAATTTGGATAATAGTAAATCTATTTTAGAAAACGATATTTACGAAATTACTAGTACTATAGATAATTATTATGTATGTGAAATAGATAATAAAGTAGTAGGTGCTTGTGGTCTAAGTGATATAATGAAAAAAGATAATTATAATTTAGGTTTTAATAATATCAGAGAAATATTATATTTAGTTGTTAGTCATGAATATCAAGGAAATGGAATTGGTACAACTCTTTTAAATATGTGTATAAAAAATATAAATGAAGTGGTTGTATATGAAGCATGGGGAGATAATGGTAAATATGTAAATTCAAAATATGTTTTAGAACGATGTGGATTTAAATTAATAAAAGATCTTGGAAATGATTATTATAAAAAACATAATTATTGCTCATTTTGTGTAAATAAGAATAAAGTCTGTAATTCATGTTTGGCACAAATATGGGTGAAGGAAAAATAAATTTTTTTCATTTATATAATTCCTAAGGTAGATAATTATATGAAAATTATTAAAAGAAAGAGATTGATAGTTATGAAATTAGATGATTTAAATAAGAAATATGATAAATTACAAATAAAATATGGTTCAAAAGACTTAAATTCTATATATAATGGTGGTTGTGATGTAAGTCCAAAAATATGTTTTGTATTTATGAATCCTACTAGAAGAAATATTGCTTCTTCAAAAAATTGGAAAGGTTTGAAGGCTCCATGGATAGGTACTAAAAATATATGGAGTTTATTTTACAAATTAGAATTGTTAGATAAAGATATTTATAATAAAATTACCAATATTAAGGGTAGTGATTGGACAGAAGCATTTGCAAATGAGGTTTATAATAATGTAAAAAAACATAAATACTTTATTACTAGTTTAGGAAAATGTACACAAGTTGATGCAAGAGAATTACCAGATAATATTTATAAAGAGTATTTAGGTTTATTGGAAACGGAAATAGAAATTATAAATCCTAAAGTTATTGTTTTATTTGGTAATCAAGTAAGTTCTATTGTTTTGAATGAAAAAATATCTGTCTCGCAATGTAGAAAAAAAGTATTTGAAAAGAATATTAATGGAAAAAGATACAATTGTTATTCAGTGTTTTATCCTGTTGGAAATGGGAGATTTAATATAGATAAATCAATAGAGGATATAAAATGGATAATAGAAAATGTATTAGATGAGGAAGTAAAAGATGAAAAAAGTATTGTTTGCAACTGAAAATGAAAGTAAATGTGGAAGATTTAAAAATGCCCTTTCAAAAAATAATATTGAAATTATTACAATTAATGATATAGATAAAAAACAAGATATAATAGAAAATGGCAAAGATGCTATAGAAAATGCTCTTATAAAGGCTAGAGCGTACGCCAAAGTGTGTGATATTCCTGTTTTTGCTATGGATGATAATTTGTATATTGATAATTTACCGAAAGAAAAACAACCTGGAATGTATGTAAGGAGAGTTAATGGAAAAAGACTTACAGATGATGAAATGATTGAGTATTATTCTAATTTAGCCAAGGTTTATGGCAAAAATGGAAGATTAACTTGTAGATGGGTATATGGTATAGCAGTCATAAATAATGGTCATGAATACACATATACATGGAGTAAAGAAGATTTTTATATAGTAGATAAACCTTCTAATAAAATTAATCCAGGTTATCCTTTAAATACCATATCTATAAATAAAAAATTAAATAAATATTTTACAGATATAACAGAAGATGATAAAAAGAAAATTAAAGAAGATGAAAGTAATGTTATAGAGTTTCTTTGCAAACATTTATAATTAATTTAACTATATATTTAAATACATTTTTAAAGACTAATATTATAAGAAATAAAATAAAGGAGATTTTGTATGGATAAATATTATTTAGAATTTTTAGAAGAATTAGTTTATAGTTTAAGAGAATATGAGAATTCATTTTGGAGTGATTGGATGCAGAAAAGTAGTTTGCTTTTTCAGCAAAAGGCTGATTTAAACTATTTCTTTAGTGCATTTGGTGGTATAGGAAGTTTTAGTGATAATTGTTTTTCTAGTATTACAACCGAATTAATAACTATTACTTATGAAATAGCAACTTCATTACGTGATAATAGACAAGATAGTATTTTATCTATTATGGATAAGGAGCAAAAAAGATGCACTTCTAATTGCTGTTTGGAACATGCAACAGAGTTTGATCAACAATGTTTGGATTATATAAATTATCTTATCAATAATTATAATTTAGAAAATTTACATGTTATAACAGAAAAATATAGAAATGATAAAGATATGAATAATTTAAAAAAATAAAGAAATTGATTTAAATGAATGAAAATAAAATTATAAAAGAAAACTATTATAATAAAGAAAAATTGAATGAGATAATATAGGTGTTAGAAAAAGATTTTAAAGAAACAATTGTAAATATAAAAGATGAACTTACTAGTACACAAACACATATATTAAGTAATGCTAAATAGACTAATTTGTTTATATTTTAAACTAAGCAAAAGAATAAATGATAATTCTAAATGATAAGATAAGTTTTTCTTATAATAGTTGTAGTGCTTTATTTCGGATATAAATGTAATTATAAATTTTAAAATATTTTATTTCTATTTAGTAATGAAAAATAGTTTTTTGAAAGGAAAGTATTGATGGAAGATAACAAACTAATTATATATAAAAATAGTGAAGGAAATATTATAGTAGATGCTATTTATAAAGATGAAACTTTATGGCTATCACAAAAAGGAATGTCAAAGGTTTTTGAATGTTCCACAGATAATATAAGTTTACACTTGAAACATATATTTGAAGATAAAGAGTTAGATAAAAAATCAGTTACCGAGAAATGCTCGTTAACTGCCGATGATGGAAAAAACTATAACACAACTATTTATAGTTTAGATGCCATAATTGCTGTGGGTTATAGAATTAATTCGAAAAAAGCAACAGAATTTAGAATATGGGCTACAAAAATATTAAAAGAATATATGACAAAAGGCTTTGCTTTAAATGATGAACGTTTTATAAATGGAAATAAATATGATACAAAATATTTTAATGAATTATTAGAACGTATCAAAACAATTAGGGTAAGTGAAAGAATGGCGTATCAAAAAATCACTGATTTATTTATTGCAACAGCAACTGATTACAATCCTAAGTCAG
>OKXB01000451.1_pt1 | contig 52167 bp, 56 predicted proteins | sample 1601731 | NCBI WGS metagenome assembly OKXB01 (sample SAMN04414077, study PRJEB24778) | human gut metagenome | material: faecal | host: Homo sapiens
TATTACTAATTATTTTTAGTATTCTTCAATAAATAATCAATTAATGGTGAATCTAAACTTAAATCTAGAATTTTTAATTCATATAATTGTTGCAAAATTGCCTTCAAAATTGCCTCATGCTTATATTTATCCAATTCATTGTCAAATGATTGACTTAAAAATTTTGCCATTTTTTCTTTTTCACTGCGAGCAGTTAAGTACATATTATATGTAAAATAATTATTATAATTAAAATTTTTTAGTAGTAATGCAACTGTGAAAATTTCATCTTGCGGAACAATTTCACTTACAATTTGAGTAATACCAATATTAGCAATTTCTTTTAAATTACAATACGTATTAAGCGCTTTATTTTCAGAAACAATTATATATTTTTTGTCACCATCAGCAATGGAAAGCATACTTTTTTCATCCTCCATTTTAAAATCAATATTCTCGATAACTTGATTATCAAAATTAACAACATATTTTTTCGATTCCTTGACTTTAAATTTTTCTATAAAATTTTTAAACCGTATTAAATAGCCTACTTCTTTATTTTTGATTTTACTGTTTCTATCAAAAATAACCATATCTCCATGTGAATCTATATCTAAATACTTACAATCTAACGAAATTTCGTTTAATTCTTCATTAATTTCATTATTAATCCTATTCTTGACAAAATCAGTAATATAATAATTATCTGGCATTTTAAATGAAATTTTATCATATATTTCATAAAGGACAAATAAGGCATCATAGTAAAATAAAAAAATTGAATTTTGCATGTTACCGTTAAATATGTTCAAATTATTTGTTAATTTATTTTGCGATTCTGTTAATATGAATAATAAATTATGAATTATTTTATCACGAAAAAAAGCTTTTGCTGATATCGAAATTGGTAATTCATCTTTAATTTTTATATATTTTTCGTTTGCTTCTTTTATATAATGCTGTCTTTGCTCTAACAAATTTTTCATTTCTTTTATAGCGTTTTCAATAGGACCTTTTATTATAACAGTATCAGACTTCAAAATTAATTCGCTTACAAACAATCTAGAATAATAAGTATATATGTTTTCAATTGATTCAATTTTATATTCATGCCCACTTAATGTGACTTTATCTCCAACTATTTTATATAAAAAATCGCAGTAATCACAAGTGTACAAGCAAGCATCGCTCCATTTAGAATTAGCATTCGTTATGCCATCAAAAATACTTTTTCTATGAAAAACTATTGTTTTCCTTTCATTATTGTTATTTATACTAACTACTGTATTATCATCAATTTTATTTGGTATTTCAAACGTTTTATTGCTAGTTAATTCAAATATTTTAAGCAGACAAAAGTTGTTATCAATTCCAGTAATTAATGCTTTTTCATAAAAATCCAAAGCTATTACCAATTCATTGTTATGATAATAAACTTCTGCTACATAAATCAACATATAATATTCATTTGTCATCCGTGCTTTATCGAAATATTTATCCTTAATATATTGCTCTTTGAGTAATCTTATTTTTACTAACAATTGTAATGAATTTAAATTATCAAAATTATCTATTTCCATACAAAGGCATTCAATAGATTTTTCATACTCTTCTTCATAAAAATAAATAATTGCCATGTTATGATTAACATTACGTATTAACTTGGACTCATTGATTGCTATATACTCATTTAACAAATATTTATAATATAACTTGTTATTCTGATTATAATAATTAAATGTCAATAAGCAATTCGCTTTTAACTCTATGTTTTTTATTTTTTTTATTAATTCAAAAAAGTGATTGTTTTCATTAGCCAAAATTAAATTAGTCAAATATAATCCTATACTAAAAATATTTGATTTTTTTTCGTGATCGATACACCACCTTTTTAGTTTAAAATCATCTATATTCATATTCCATAATAAACAATTATAAAGAAAATCATTGACATATATTTCTTTATAATTATGAATAATTGTCTCAAATTCATCCTTTTCAATATAATCTTTATACAGTAATAGAAATGCTGAATTTTTCTTTAATAAATATTTGTGCTCTTCTATGAACTCTTTTACAATACTAGGATTATTTTTTAAAAGCATAAGTAAATTTCCATAATCATTTATTTTATCAGAATTTTCAAGAATTTCTTCTATTTCTATTGAACACTTGTTTTCAATCATAAATCCGTAATATATATTTGAAATGTTTTGCTTTTTTCGTTCAGTTTCTGACAATCTATTATAATACATTTTAAACATATCACCATTTACAGATGCTAGATAAAACAAGATAAATTCATAAGTTTTTATTTTTATGCTTTCTTCATATTTGTCAATCATATCAATATAATTTGATATTTTATTAATTATTATATCTTTCGACATATAATTATTTGAAGTCAAACAAATTTCTCTAAGTTCCAATGCAAAGGCAACAAATTCGTAATAATAATCATCTTGGCAAAATTCTTGTCTTCTATCATTTAAATCATATATATAGCAACACAAATTTAAAACACTAAAAACATAATTCATAATATATTTAATTTGAAGCTTTGGATTAATTTGTTTCATTTTTTTCCCAATTTCAGCATTTTTTATTATTTCATCTGTACTTGTTGAAAAAATATCGTTTGCTAATAACTTTAATTTTTTATCATTTATAAAATTATAAAGATATTTTATTTCATCTTTACAGTCAAACTCAATCAACTTCAAAACAATAACATCTATGTTATTATATCCAAGCCCAACATATGTTTCAATAATGTCATGAATACTTTTTCTAAAAATAATATTTAAATAAATTTTATATCTTATGACAATTTCATAAAAAATATGATTGCTTACATCTAAAAAATCATCAATTTTAGTTTTTAAAATATTATAATCACCAGTTGTAAAAAGTGACGAAAAAAGAGCTTCTAATTCATCGCTACTTTTATAATTGTTTGAAATAGTCATCTCTTTTCGCGCTCTTTCTTCTGCGATTGCTTTCCAATTTTTTAATTTATCTACAGGATATTCTGTCGGATTCATATCAACTACGTGGTGATGTACCCCACATAAAACAATGCAATTATCATAACTTTTTATTTCTTCTGATGTTAATGATGGATCATATCTAGGTCCACCAGATGAAGCAGCAGAAATATGAGCATATTCTGCAATATTTATAATTTCTGGCGTGCTTTTTTTTCTACTTATCAAAAGTTTATTGCAATTTGGAAAACAACACCTAAAGCCTACGCTTCTTCCTACTAAATTTTTTACTTTTTCTGAAAATTCATTTTTCTTAGGTCTCCCCACATTAATCACCTCACAACACAATTCTTGATTAACCTAATATACACTGTAATTATAATTGGTAATGGAAATAATTGTAAATTTTGCAATTACTATTTACTTTTTATCACATTATACTGCAATAATTGCTGAATTTAATGTACCAATCATGCTAATAATACTAACTATTAAACTTACTATTTCCATGAATTCCTCTCCTTATCTTAAAATCTGAATAAATTGCAGCAAAAAACTCCCTATAAAGATAGGGAGTTTATAATCATTTAATCTATCTTTTAAGAGTGTTCCCCCACTACAAGCTTAAGAAATATTTAGTTTACTTTTATATTTTACCATATTTTGACAATTATTGCAAGAATTTAATGAATTTTTTGCAAATTGTATTGTCCGCGTACAATAGATTGTGTACACGGACACTGACTATTAATTTATAATTTAATAGTGTATTAGCAAAATAAGTAAAGATTCTATTTTAATTTTTTTAAACAATCATTTAAAAATTCTTCGCATTCTTTATTAGAAAATTATTATTTTTACTAGTTATTAAATAAGGATTCATTATATCTAATTTTTTGTATCTATTTATTAATTTTCTCGTTTATTTAGTCCGATTTAATCAAACTAGTTTTTGCTCTATTAACGCTTTCTTGTAAGCTTTACTAAATATAGCTAAATCATTTATAATTGTTATATTTTCTAAAATAATTCCTGTCATAATAATTACTTCCTTCCTGCAATTATTATAACAAAAAAGTACTCATTTGCGTTAATAAGAATTGGGGATTCTTACATGAACAAAATTGGTTACTTTTATTTTAACATTTATACACCTACAAACACACTCGAAATAAACAAAAAAGCCAACACAGGCCCTAAAAACGCCCTCAAAAGTGAAGATTTTGCCCATATTGGCGTAAAAAGACAAGAAAAAAAGTAATGACACAAATCGTTATCTGTATCATTACTTATGTTTTCTAATGTGTTCCTAACACTCACTTAATACAATGCACCCTCTAAACTAGTACAGGGTGCACTTTTTACCCAAAATCATTGTTTTATCCCAATACCCACTTGACAGACGTGACAAACATGACAAGACTATTGCTTTTGCTGGAATAAGTGCATAATTCATCATAAAAGACCTCGTCTTGAGGCTTTGATTCTTTATTTCTTATTTCCTTGATAATTTGAATTATTAGGATTTAATTGATTAACGTGATTATTATTGTTTGCTTGATGAGCGCTATTATTAGGATTGTGCTGATTAGCATAATGGTCACGCTGTTGTTGAGTATGTGTACTACTAGATACACCGTTTCCATGTTTTGACATTTAATTTACCTCCTTAATCTTCGTAAATTTCATATGCAACTCTAGAGCCTTTTACTCTTTGTGCATGATATCTTTTGCCATTTGATTTCCAGTGAGGGAAATTATCTGCTTTTTCCTCGTTGGTATCACGATGGCAAACTATAATGTTTTCTAGAACATCTGAACCACCAATTGATAACGGTCTAATATGATCTAGTGTTGGATGGAATTTACTATTTGAATTACCACAAGATGACTTTTTCATAAGCCTTCCAGTGTAATCATATACATCTTCTTTTTTACCATATAGCTTATTCCATACATCGATTGTATTATATTTTGACATTTTGATTACCTCCTTTCAGCATTAATTATATCACTTAATGAGTAAGCAAAAAATGAACCACGTGGTTCCAAAATAAAAAAAGAGACTCCTAAAATGGAATCTCCTCTACTTTTGCATTGGTTGCTTTAAGCAATCTTAGCAAATTAATTTGATTAGGTTTTCTTTGACCTGTACAGAAATAATTAACTGTTCTTAGTTCAACACCAATAATATCAGCTATTTCTTGATGTGTTTTACCGGAAGCATCAATTATTTTATAGATAAATAAACCTAGTTCTGGATAAATCTTTCTATTATCCATACACAATTACCTCCTAGTCCTAAGACCGTTGTCCGTAACTAAGTAATTGCAGTATTATTATATAATTATTTTAAGATTTTTTCAATTTTTGAGCAGCGAATATATTAGCATAGTTAAATGCTTCCTTAAATATTTCACTATGAAACTGAATATAATCACCCTAAGTTTTAAAGCTTAAATACATAAGCATCAACTTAATAACATCATTTTCACCAACATCTAATTTATCGGATTTATAGTCGCCATGTATAATTGCGTTTCTATCAATCATTCCATCACTCTTAGATATTCGCTCGTATTTTGCATTAAATATATCCCAATTTTCTTTAGCATGAGGCATATCAATATAAGGCAATATAGATTCTATCTTTGCTGCTCTCTGTTTACCATTTTTATATTTTTTTTCTTTTTCAAAATAACCTTCAAGAACTTGTGATGTATTCTTTAGCTCATTTTCGATTAAAGCAAACATTGTCCTTGCAGCGGTTCTATAATAGCCATTATATAAATTACCAAATACTGATTCCATATCTTCTTGCTTTCTAACAAGTGATTCACCTGGACAACTTATCTTAAAGAATGATTCAAACAATGTTCTTAACGAAATATAATCTCCATACTTTAAAGTATCAAGAAAATCATTATATGAAATATCTTTATCTAATATTGGAGGATCTGGTGTTTCTAAAAAATATAGAAAAATCCCTTCTTCAGCATAATCATCCATTCTATCAAGATAATCTTTCGTGAACAATTTGTCTTTGCACTCGTTTATATATTGATCTAATTTTAGATGTGCCCTAGCGTATTCAAAAAATCTTTTCTCTCTTTCTGGTTCGAGATTACCAGCCTCTTTGATTTCGGGTATTGAATTGACCGCCTTTGAGTATTCTTTATATTTGTCTGTTTGATTTATAAATATTTCAAGAACGTTATTCAAATTTTTAAACATTGAATCTTCATCAATTTTACTTGGAGATTTTATTCCTAAATTAGCGGCCTTTTTTGTACCTTCTTTGTATAATTCATAGAGTTTATCTTCTATCTCATAGAATGCTTCCATTTTTTCGTTGGCGATTTTGCTTAACTCTACTTGTTTAGCATAAAAAGGTTCGGTTGCTTTTTTATTTTCTTCAGCCTGAATTATAAATTTATAATATTTTTCTTGATCCAAAAAGCCACCTCCTTACAAGATTAAATAAAACTATTCCTCGTTTAACATTTTTTTACACATCAATTCGAATAATTCTCTATCAACTGTACCGTTATACATCCCCACTTCAGTATAAAAATCAAGTGCGTGCTGATCTTCAGCATATGGTTTTTCATAGTATATCCACTCAATATAGCATTCTTTATTGTCAAAACCAACAAAAGATATTAGTAAGACTGCGTCTAGTTTTCCTTGTAGTTGCTTAGCATCGCATAATACTTCGTAGAACCTATGATTTTCAAATTGTTTTTTCCCTAATGAAAAGAAAATAATTCCTATATTTTTGCTATCATAATTCAGTATGATTCCTTTTGAAAAATTAAACTTATCATTACATGCGTTCTCCCAAGAGCAAAAAAATCTTTCTACAAAACCGCATGCATCTTTTGGTCTAATTGATTGCAAAATATTTATAATTATTTTTAATTCGGTTTTCCCTTTAGGACGATCATCTTTTAGTTTATTTATTACACTTTGTAGCTTTAGTGCATTGTCCATTTGGTTTTTGTCACCATCATAAATATAATTTTTAAAAAATGCTGCAAAATCTTCTTCATTTCTAACTTGAGATAAAGTTATGGAATTATAATTTTCTCCTACTACGACGTTCGGCAAACTGTTGTTTTTACTAAGCCATTTCCCCCTTTCTTGTAAATAATAAAATATATCGTACGGAAGAATTAAAACCTCCATCATTTTTTCATAATCCATAATAGAAAGAATATTTATGTTTACATCATTATAATTGATAATTTTTTTATAATTATTTATTGGACTACAGTCGAATATAATTAGAGGAAATACTATATTATCATTTTTTATAACAACTTTTTGATGATATAAATCGTTAACATATATTTGATTACTCTTTATGGCATCAATTGTCGATTTCATTTGTTCAAATGCTTTTCCATAAACAACATCTTTTAACCATTGTTCATCACTTTTCCCCTGATTATTTTTATTTCTTTCTTTAATTTGAATGGCCAAGTACATGTCGCTTGATTCAAACAGAGCATCACATAATTCAACCTTATTATTCTCATCATTTATATATTTTAAATTCTCATAGACATTGTCTTTACTAAAGAATTTTTCTCCTATTTTATTACATATTCTCTCTGATTCTGTCATAAAAACTACCTCTTGTTTTCCAAACTAAAGTCTACTTCCACATCACCATCACCAAGAACAGCTTTTAGTTCATCTTGAGATATATCTATATGTCCTAACTTAGTAAAGTTCCAAGTATTCTCATCATAATAAATTGTGATTTGATTACCTTGATATAAAATAACATCACCTGGAATTGTTGTAATATTAGTATCATTTTTTGGCAAGCTAAATCCTAAGGAACCAACCTTTTCAAAGCTTCCATAATCATGCATAGCTATAATTACATCGCCATCTTTTAACTTCTCAAGCACGGCTTCTGCTGACGAATTATTTTCTAGTTTTATTTCTAGACTTTGATTATTGACAGTTACATACATGTATTTAACCTCATCTAGTTCTGGAGTTGATGGTTCCTCTGCTTGAGACTGCGTCTCAATATCTGTTGTGGATGGAATAGTTGGAACATTGTTAGTTGAGCTATTGTCGGATGAACACCCAACCAACACGATTAGCACTGATAGAAACACTAAGGTAAATAACTTCTTCATTTATTTCACCTAATGAGACTTTTTAAACCCTTTCTTAGAATCAGCATCAAAACCAATTTTCCAAAATCCCATATCTAACATCTTCATTTGTGGATATGGTAAGCCTTCTACCTCCATATTTTTTCTAGCATCTTCTAGCTTTTCAGAATTATCCTCATAGAAATTAACTAATTCTAGTATAGATTTTTTATTAAATCTTTGTGTTCCAACTTTCTCAATTGATAATCCCGACCTAAAATAGCTGTCGTATGCTGGACAACAACCTAATACACCCATTAATATCTTTGTTACCAAGGTTTCTGATACATCGTTAGCTATTATTTCTTCTTTTGCTTCTCGTCTTATTCCTTCATAATATTTAGCGATAAATTCAGCAAGTTCAAACAATAGATTTAAATTGTTTTCTTTTTTATATTGAGAACATTCTATTCCTAATAACACATCATATTTTTTATTAAGTACTTCTTTTATTACAGGAATATGAATTCTATAATCTTTTTGCAATAAGAATGATGAACCTCTATACATTCCCCAACTTGCAAGATAAAAAGATAAATGCAAACTTAAAAAACTATAGTCGTGTTGTGATTCACTTCTTGCATCATGAAATACTTTATAGTTATGTTCCCAAGAACGAAATCTTCCAAAATCATCAATTCTTAATTCGTTATAAAAGTCTGTTGCAGCATAAACAATTTTATCAGCTGAATTGGCATTGTATGACTTTTGCATTATTAACTCACCACCTATATTTTTAGTCCAGAAAGAACTATCTTATAGTCTTCATCTGTCAAGCTCTTTCTAAGCAATTTTACTGCATTATAATTATCTTCATCTATTGGCAAAGGTATACAATTTTGATACAAAACGTTCTGTATGATTTTCAAATCGTTCTGAATGGCTTGTAATCGTTCCGAATGAATTTCAAATCGTTCTGTATAAAATATATGCCTTTTATTTTGGAATGAGTGATTGTCGCCCATCACTTACTCCAAATTCTAATTCAAGGAGGCTTCAAGCATTACTACTTTCCGCTTACCTCCTTTTCTAAGTTCTTGGCTAATTTTGTATAAGTGTAATCATACCTACAGTAAGTATGATAACTGAAATCTAGATCTGGTTCTCTATCTTCAGCTTCAGTATTGATATGGACTAACTTGTTAATGAATAGTGCATCATCAAGACTTGCATTGAAATTATCGAAGTTAATCTTTTGAGCTTCTAAATACATATCTTGCTTATCCTCGTAGCAATTGACTTGGTAACAAACATCATATTGTGTTACATAGTTCAGTGGCTTGAAGTAATACTTTAGATAAGTGTTTAAAAGAATACATTTATCTAGCAGCTTTGCCATGTCTTCTTTAAGAGGCATGTTATAGTTTTTAGCAACTATTCTAGTCTCTGTATTCCAATAATTGTTTGACATTGAATATGAGATATTCTCTTCATCAAGGAACTTCTCAATAAAATCAATAACTGCTGTATTAGATACATTTTGAAGTCTGATAAGAACTGAACCAACAAATCTAGTCTTATTTTGAATACCCTTTAATTGCTTAAAGAATCTAACACCAGATGCAGAATCCATGAAGTTAACTGTATCATCATGTTCTGGTGCTTTCTTTTTCTTTTTTGCTTCCTTAGTTAGCTGTTTAATTTCATAATGGTTTTCAACCTTAACAATTTCAAAGTTGATTCCATTAGCCTTAAATGCTGGAAACTTATCCGCTTTTTCATCATTCGTAAGAATGTGGCAGCATACCAAATTATGGTCAGCAGTTTTGCCACCCCTGCTTTGTGGAAGAATATGATCTACATTCCATCCAAATTCGCTATTACGATCGTTATAAGCACCCTTAGCAATTGTACGTCCAGTAAAATCTTTTACCTTAGTTTCCTTACCAAAAGACTTATTCCAAAGGCGCATAGCAGTCTCTTTGTTTAAATCCATACGTTTTTCTTTCATCTTTAATTCATGCGAAAAAAGATGCTTTTACCTCCTATGATTAGTCAGTTGCAGAAATCATGTGACCAACCATAGGGCGACCTATTGCTATGAACCTCAAAGGGCAATCCTCATAATAGCGTTACAGAAGATTAGTTAGTCAAACTTTCTATTGAAAGCTGTCAGTTTCCTTAACTGCGAATTAATTATATCACAAATTGATAATCTTGGCTAGTTTTAGCAAATAAAAAGACTCCATTTATGTAGGTTGGAGTCAAACCCGATTAACTGCCTTAATCTGCGTACTTCTATCTATTACGGCCCATAGGTACTTGACTGCCGAGCATCACCATAACTTAGTGCTATCTAGGGAGAGTTCATGAACCTCTCAATTATATATTACTCAATTGAAGCAGCTTTTTACAATTTTATTTTAATTTCTTCACCAATATAGAATTTAAAGGTTAACTCATATTTAGAGACAAGTATCTCATCAACACTTATCTTGAATATGGATTCGTTCCATTCTTCTAATACATAAGCATCTTCTAGTTCGTTTATCTTTAATTCCAATATTTCTTTTTGCGTTGCTCTTCTGGCTCTTTCTTCCTGAAGGGCATTTAATTTGACTTTGCCTTCATTATATTTTCCAGAAAGGTAATCGTATCGTTTTTGGTATTCTTCTTGGTCCTGGGCAGTATTAGCATTTTCCATAACCATTTTGTGAACCTTATCGGCAATGATATCCAAGTCTTCTGATTCCTTGATTATCTTTTGATCCAGCTCTTCAAAATCGCATAATGAATCAACTAGCTCTTTTGTGGTTTCGATAATGATGTCCTTATCAACACAAAGGTTGTTATATGCTAGCAAGAATGCATTTTTAATTGTATCTTCTTCAAGAATTGGTGTATCGCACTTCTTATCTCCATCATATTTATGATTGCATCTCCAGATGACTTTTCTATATGGATCGTTTGAATGCCATATTTTTTTGCCAAAATAAGAGCCACAATCAGCACATACTAACTTTGATGAGAAGGCATCCTTAGCACTATAAATTCGTTTACTATTTTCTCTTCTTTTAATTTCAAGCTGTACCCTATCCCAGATGACTGGTTCAATGATTGCAGGATGTCCTTTCTTTACGTAATACTGGTTAACCTCTCCTTCGTTTTTCTTCATTTTATGTTCTAGAAAGTTTACTGTGAATCTCTTTTGAAGCAAGGCGTCACCTTTGTATTTTTCGTTTTGAAGAATTGAGATAATGGTTGAATATATCCATTTTGTCTTTCCGCCTGGAGTAGGTACTCCTTCATCCATTAAGCTTTGTGCTATTCCTCCTGGAGTCATTCCATCTAGAAAATAACGGTATATCTTTCTAACAACTACGGCTTCTTTTTCATCTATTATAATGTTTCCATCTTGGTCCTTTTTATAGCCTAAGAAGTTTTTTCTTGCGAGATTGTACTTGCCATCTGAGAACCTCTTTCGTTGGCCCCATGTGACGTTTTCTGATATGTTTCTTGATTCATCCTGCGCAAGTGAACTCATTATGGTAACTAAAACTTCACCTTTAGAATCTAATGTATAGATGTTTTCTTTTTCAAAGTATATCTCTTTTCTTTTTTCCTTTAATTTTCTTATTGTTGTTAAGGCATCAACAGTATTTCTGGCAAATCTTGACACTGACTTTGTAATAATAAGGTCAATTTTATCATCCAACGCATCCTTAATCATTGCATTGAATTCTTTTCTATTTTTCAAACTTGTACCAGTAATTCCTTCATCTGCATATACTTTGACAAATTCCCATTCATCATTGGCCTTTATTAGCTTTGTATAATAATCAACTTGCGCTTCATATGAAGTTAATTGCATCTCGTCATCGGTTGAAACACGTGCATATGCTGCAACCCTTCTCTTTACTTTAACATCAAGATGCTGATGTGTAATTGGATTAATCTTTGAAGGTATTATTGTTACTTTTGCCATTATTCATCAGCTCCTTCTTTCTTGTAATGCGCTTTAGCCCTTTGCCTTGCCTTTTCTCTCATTTCTGGAGTCCATCCTTCACTTCTTTTTGGATCATTCCATGTAATATCATCTTCGTTTCCATCAACTCTTTTAATTCTTAGTACATTGCCTGGAAAGACAGTAATATAATCGATTTTCTTATTGAAGGCATCTTCAGAAAAACTATCAATTCCTAAATATTGATTTATGGCTTTAATCAAGTTATCCTCTGGTATTTGTTTTGCAGAACAGTTTTCTTTTCCCTCGCTATCATATGTATGACAAATCCATATTTTTTTATACCGTGTGGTCTTATGTCGATAAGAAGCTCCACATAAACCACATTTTATTCTTGAGGTAAATATACTTTTGTTCCCCTTGATATAATTGGACTTAGGTAATACTCCTCTTTCTGCCAATAGCTGTTGAGCTAGATTAAAAGTATCCTTATCAATAATTGCTTCATGGTCATTTTCAACCAGGAATTGGTCCTGTTCTCCTTTATTAATTCTTTTCTTTTTTGTTAGATAACTTTCACGATATGTTTTCTGAAGTAATAAATCTCCTGTATAGTTTACGTTAGACAAAATATGGCGCACAGAAGATTTATTCCAATGGTCTGAATATTTAGGTTTGATTCCTTCTTTATTGAAGCTGTTTGCAATCTTTTGTATGCCACATCCTTCAATAAATAATTGAAATACTCTTTTTACTATTTTTGCTTCTTCAGGAATTAAAACTAGTTTTTTATCAATTAGCTCATATCCAAGGTGGGATTTTCCACCCCACATTATTCCTTCGCTAAGATCCTTTTTAATACGCCATTTCATGTTCTCTGAAACACTTCTTGCTTCTTCCTGAGCAAATCCTGCAAGCAAGGAAAGCATAAGCTCACCTTCGGAAGATAAGGTGTGTATCTTTTGTTCTTCAAAATAAACATCAACGCCATATTCTTTTAGTTCTCTTGTTGCCTCTAAGAGCGTCAATGTATTTCGGGCAAACCTTGAAACTGACTTAACTATAATTATGTCAATTTTACCGTCTTTAGCATCAGCAAGCATTCTTTGAAAGTTTGGTCTTTCATCCTTAGTACCAGATAATGCCTCATCTGCATATACGCCAGAATAAATCCAATCAGTATGACTTTGAATATATTTACTGTAATAAGATATTTGTGCAGAAAGCGAATGAAGCATCGCATCTTTACCACTTGATACTCTTGCATATGCGCATACCCTTTTTTTGCTAATTAAGCTAGGTTTAGCAGCTATTTTAGTGATGTTCTCAGCCATTTTATTCCTCCTTTTTGTCACACATATATATCACTCTAAAAGGCTTATATAGCAAGTCAATTGAACGATATAGACTGACATTTTTAATACCAAATTTTCTGGCTGTCTTTGCTTCCATTTTGATATAATCTTCATCACTAATTAAACCGCTCTTTTTCCAATTTTTAAGCACTAGTATTGTGTTTATATAATGGAGTAGATTTTGTTCTTCAGGATTCATCAGAACCACCTCCATTAACACTTCTTTTTAAATAACATGCTTTACTACAATATTTTTGTTCGTCGCTATAACTAGGCGTAAAGATTTTATGACAAATTAAACATTCTCTTTTACAAAAATTTTTTTGCTTCCAGTATTGCTTCCTGCATTTATCAGAACAGAATTCCTTTTTCTTCTTGCCCTTTGTTTGAACTAATGGATTTCCACAGTATTTACACTTATAGCTTTCTTTTTCTAATTCAATAGTTTTAGAGTATCTGCTTATAATGCTTTTTACACTTCCTACAGATATTCCTAGTTTTTCTGCAATTTCTTTATAGGAACAGCCGCTTTTCTTTAGATCTATAATTGTTTTTTTATCAAGCATAGCTCTACCTCCTTCATGGTGATAGAGCACAAAAAGAATAGTTTGTCCGAAATAAAATTAAAAAATCTCACCCAAATAAATGAGCGAGACACGTCTTGATGCTTTTATATCCTCTAGTTTAGCTTTTGAAGCATTGAATCTACCCTTTCAAGTTCGCCTTCAAGTTCTTTTTTATCCTTAGCACTATCTTCATTTGACATCAATTCCTCAAGATCAGACTTCTCGACTCTAAGGATTCCTATTAGAGTTTGCTTCTCTGCATTAGTCAATTCTAAAACTGGCACCTTCTCACCGCCTTTAAATTCTTTATTTCAAATTATGAGCTCAAGTTTTGATGAATTTATCATAGTTTACCACCTATTTTTTATATGTCAAATCGGCCTCTTTCTTCTTTGAAGAAATTTTGAGAAAAAATGAAATAAACACTTAAGTTATTTTTTAAAGCAAAAGAAAAAAGGGTGCTTTTTGAGAAAAAACTCATCAAACACCCTATGAAAACATTTTCTATAATTTTTTATTAAAAAAGCCTCAATTTTAAAAGGTAAGAGGTCAACCTATGACTGTTTCCGTCACCGAACGTATCCACCATTTTAGCCTGGCCTAGGACACTGCATTCTCCAGGGACAACGATAACTTATGTCATTACGGGCATTCATGACTACCATAGTTATTATACATAAATGTCATCGATTTTTCCTTAATTTTAAGAATTTTTAAGTAAATCAATAGTTGCTTCAATTTGAATTGTTAACCAATTATTGAAATCACCATAGTTATCTTCAATATAACTTTTGGTATCTTCAGTGATTTGTGATAAAGCAATATTCTTTGCTCTAGTCAATGCTTCAGCTTGTGCTTCCTTATCGAAACTTCCGTTTTTCTTCAAAGTATCAACATAAGTTTGAAATACTACTCTTACCGCATTTGTCACAATACTGGTTGCTGTTGTTAGCTGTTTAGCTAATTCATTATTTTTTATTTTTGAATTGATGAATTTTATAAGTTGAGTTCCTGCAATAGATATCAAAGGTAAAATAACTGCAGTTAGTAAAACCGATAAAACATTAAGTAAAATCTCATTCATTTTGAATACCTCCTATTTATGAGCTTGTTTATTTATGTGTTCTTCAATTTCCTCAATTGCATGAGTGACAGGTCCATTGCACCCTTGTTCATGAAGCCCTTTAAGGCATGCAAGTACACCCTTTGTAAGAATACTTTGTTCCGCCTTTATTTCTTTTATTGAATCATCTTGTTTCTCGTTTTTGAGATACCATCTATAGATAGTAAAAACGACTCCGAATATTACTCCAAGAGCCGTTATAACAGATGCAATAGTAATAATTGTTTGTGCTAAATCCATAAATCCTCCTATTCTAACCACGAAGGTTTTTCAGGTATGATTTTAGTTTTAGTTGCAACTAGCCAAGCCTCATACCAAGCATCTAGCTCTTTTCGCCTTTCTTCAGATAAATGACTCCACCAAAGAGGTGATCGATTATCGATTAAGTTAAAGCATTCAACCTCTCTTCTTTCTCTAATAACCTGTTCATCTAAAAGTTCTACCATATGAAACTCACCGTCTTCTTGTTTCCAATTCTTGCCGATTTTACAGCACATGAGTGTTTCATAAAGTTCATCATCCACCTCAATCTCAATGGTGGCATCATTAATGTATATGCTTTCTAAAAAGCCGTCTTTGTTGATTTTCACTTTCTTCATACGTACCTCCTAAACTGCGATGACTAATAATGAATATGTCTTTTTACCACCAGTAGTATTTCTAACAGTAATGCTTGTCCCACTTACTGAGAACCATTGGTTATTTGAACCAGTTGATGGTGTATCTCTTTCAGTTAGTTGAGCCCCAATAATCTCATGTATTCCATAGGCAGATAAATCGTAAGTTTGATAACTTCCATTGCTTACAGCAGCATTAAAAACGATAATCTGAGGGCAGGTAGCACTGCTTCCAGTATGTGATGATCCAAGAGGTGAATGTAGCCAACAAACTTTATCTAGATAGTTATATGGTATCTTACCTGTCATTACTGCATCTTCTGCATCGCTAGACATGTATGTGCAATATCCATCAGGTTTGAATTCAACCCAGAAATTTTCGCCATAAGAAGTATTCTTAAATCCCATAATACAGTCATCTATTCTTTGAGTTCTTGCAAATATTGCATAGGTTGGCATTCTTGAATCAGATGATTCTGAACCAATACTAAAATGCGATGCCCACGATCCATTGTAAGATAAACCGCTACCTGTAATGCTTAGATTTCCAATAGTTCCACTAGTTGATTTAATGGCTCCAGTACTATCAACACTAAAATTAGCACCTACCTTAATTGATGCACCTTTAATATCAAATGCCGAATCTCTTACAAAATAATAAGTAGCTCCAACATTTGAAATTGAGATGTCTGTTGTTTCTGGAATCAAAAGATAGCCAGTATCAGTTCCAGAATCTGCACTTCCATCTTTCCTATAAACGATATAAATATAGTCGTTTTGTTTCAAACCATAGTACTCAACTTTTGTATAACCTGCTAAAGCTGAACTACTATTTTGATTTGATCTTGTATGAGCTTTTACATAACTACTTGAATAAGAAGTAGGATACGATGACGCATTTGGATTTGAAATCATTGTATAGTCAAAACTAGACTCAGCATAAGAACGAATATAAACAGTAAGATTTGTTGCTTTATTTACTGTTATTTTGCTTACTGCATATGACGAAGCTACTCCTTGGTTGTTTGACTTATATGCAATTAAGCCAACTGAAGATAGCTCAATTCCACTGCTTGAGCCAGGAGTTCCTGCATAAAGTCTATTTGAGTCAATAGTGAAACCACCAATTTTTCCTTGGAGAGCAGAAAGAATACCTGAATTCACCCATGTAGCATCAATAGCATCCGCCAAAACATACACATATCCACCACTTGTATATATGCCTCTTGATGCACCTTCAGAGTTTTTTGAACCTGCTAAAGCACTACAGATATTAGTCCAATTCACAGTTGCATCTGAACCAGCTGGCCCTTGCGGTCCTGTAGCACCTGTTGGGCCTTGTGGACCAGTAGGACCCTGTGGCCCTGTTGCACCTTTTGGGCCTTGAGGACCAGTTAAACCAGTATCTCCTTTTGGTCCCTGACTTCCTGTTGCACCTGTGTCCCCTTTATCGCCTTTTGGTCCTTGTGAACCAGTAGCACCCGTTGCACCAGTATCACCCTTATCTCCTTTAGGACCTTGACTACCAGTTGCACCAGTATCGCCCTTTTCACCTTTTAGTTCAGTCTTTTGTGTATCTGTTAGGTTAATCTTTAGGCCTACTGCAGTGACAGTTCCTGTAGGATCTACTGTAAAATTAGGACCTACTCTAATACCATCTGTTCCAACATATACACCATTATGGCTTGTATCACTAAAAGATGTTACGCCTTTATATATTCCTTTATCAGAAATAGTAAAGCCACCAATAGAGCCTTCAGTTGAGGTAATTTTACCTGTCACATCAAGCCCTGTTGAGGTGGCTTTCATTACTGTTTTCTTGTTTGAATAAAGTTCAAAACTGCTACTATCGAGTTTCCATCCAAATGATGAGCTTGAGTTACCATATGCGCTATCAGCTTTCTTTGATACCTCTGCAGAAATGTTAGTCGCAGTTTGTTTTAGAGTTGATACTTCACTTTCAATAGAAGTCACATCTTCTTGTATTCCATCAATATCAGATTCAATGGTCTCTATTGTTTTAGTTTGAGTACCCACTGTACTTGTTAATCCATCGAGATTTGTCTTGAACTCTGCTTGCTTTTCTTCAACTGTTTTTACTGATGATCTAATCGTATCAGTCCCATTCTGTTCAACCCATTTTGAGCCATTATAGACCATTGTTACTGGTGGAGTTTTTGAAGTATCCACCCATAATTGACCTTTATATGGATTTTCTGGAGCAGTTGATTGAGTCGCCACATCATTCAATGAATAGATTGTAAATTGATTCTGTGACTTCATAGAACCTTCCTCCTTAAATTACTACTTCAACCATGAAAGTAGCTTTTGTTGCAATATCAGAACTTGAAACAGATAATGTTTTACCTGTCTTCTTTCCACTTGTTCCCCAGCTAGTATCAATAGCACCATCTTTGTTATATTTCGTCCAAGTATAAGTTCCTGAACCAGCAGCATCTACTTCAACTCCTGCTTGATAAACCACTGCTTTTAAAACAGTACTCCCCACTCCATTTTTAAATACATCTCCACCAGTTGATGTTATTTGAACTTGAAGAGGATCTGCATTATCGATGAAGGTTGCAACATCATAGAATTTTGAATTGTAAGTTGCAGATGCTGAATCAGTATCCTTACAACAACACTTAAATACAGCATATGATTCAACTGCTGAAGCATAAACGGTGATTGTTGCTGTTGAAGTTCCTGTATATTTACCAGTTGTATCTGCTAATTTATACCAACCAGTACCGAAGTCTGCATCATATCCAGCTGATGAAGATGATGAAACTGAAGAGTCCATAATTGCCCATTTATATGTGACATTTGTTGTATCTACACTAGAACCTCTCCATAGTTCCCCTTTTGCTGTTAAGGTTGCTACTTCAGAATTTTTGAATACATTTCCTAAAGGTGTAGTAACAAGTAAATCAACAATACCGCCACCATTTACTACTCTTGAAAATGAAATAGTAAGCGGATGAGTAATTTCAAGACCAGTAGATGAATCTTTATAAGTGATAACACATCTATAATCAATTCCAGGAAGTCCTGCCATTGTATTTCCTTTAACTGTTAGGATATGATTTTTTGTTCCAGATAAAGCGTAATTACCACCAGATGTAATAGCAGTTGTGGATGAACCAACATACCATTTAACTGATTGAACATTAGTAGATGTGATTTGATCCGTAGTTGTACCTATTACGTACAAGCTAGGAGTCAATACTAAATTCGTTGATGACCAATCAGGTGAATAAGTACTATTATCTGGATTGAACATCTGAGTTTTTGCTAAATTTGAACCTATATAACCTGTTAAGGTTAAGGCATCATTATAATCAATAATTGTAAATTGTCCTTGAGCTTTAGACATGTTCCATTCCTCCTATTTTAGCCTAGTAGGCTTTCTCTTGTTGTTGTATCGATGAGGTCACAATAAAAGGTAGCTCTAGCCTTGACATCATCATTTGTTATTGTGATGGATTTTGTTCCACCAAAATGAGCTGTATTCCAAGCCTTATCTGCTTCAGTATCAGAAGATACTCTTGTCCATATAAACTGATTATCATCAAGTTCATCAGTGACATCTTTATCCCAAGAAAAAACTGTAGCAGTAAGAACTGTTGATATATTTCCATTTTTGAAGATATTACCATTTGAGGAACTGATAACTAATCGATACATCTTTTGTTCTTCTATGTTATCAATTCTATTTGTTTGTTCTTCTACAGAAGCTGTTGTTGCATATGCTCTTAAAACAACCTCTCCACTTTCTAGATTCCAATAAGAACTACCATCGTTACTTGATAATGTTCCTGCTTTTATGATATTTGCAACTAGTGAACCAGCAGTAATAAAATCCGCAACGATTGCACCATCACCAGTAACCGCAGTTTCATAAGGACCATTATAGCCATGACTTGAAAATCCTAAGCCACCTAAGTTCCATCTCCACACATTCACCGCACTATTAATATCTTCTGTATCCATTATTAAAAGTTCGTATGGAGTTCCGTTTGAATTTGAATGAAGGACTACAGAACCACCAGTATTACCTGTTATTTGTTTTGTAGCATTATCGATTGCAGAATTAAGTAGGCTAGGTAATCGATCCACAGATTTTTTTGTGTCTGTTACAACATTTTCTAGGTCGTTTATCTTTGAAGTCAAACTCGCTTTTAAAGTTCCTAACGTAATGGATTTATATTTTTCTTTTAATGAATCATATACTGTTTTTACCACCTTCATCTTTGCAGTTACGCCTAGATTAGAGTGCTTTACTGTGACCGTATCACATAGTGATAATCTTTCATGAATTGCCGCATATTCACTTTGATTCCATAAGGGTTCAAAAGATACTTCAATACTTGAGTTTTCTACTCCAAGCGGATGATTTTTAATCCAGACATTTGCTTTTGTTCTAAGCTCATATTCTGTTATTCTTTCATCTTCTTTGAAATCATCAGTGAAATCTCTAATATAAACTTTTTCATTTTTAAGAATAGTTGATGTTAATGGCAAGACACATTCAGGAAGAGTTACGACTTTTTCCTTATCGTTATCGTCTTTAATTACTCCATAAGGCAAGATATGTGTATAAATATCAGTGATATCTGACTCGTGTTCTAATTTGGTTAGGTTTTTTCCATAGGCAATAACAACGCCATTATCACTGCCTCTATGGGTGTGGTGTTTGATTTTGAAATTGTCCCATTCATACTCTCCACCCCAACTATCAAGAATTGAGCCTTCACTTCCTCCAAGCAAACTTCTAATGCTTACAGGCTTAGATACTTTGAATTGCTTTACAGTTAGATAATCCGATTGAAACGAGAAATTATTAGGAATTGATGAATGAAGCAATACTTGGTCTATTGCATATTTTGGACTTGCATTTTCTATATCAAAAGGCATTACACCAATTGTTGCTAAATCATAAGAGATATGTTGAGCATAAACAGTAACTTCACCTCTCAAAGGAGTAGTTACTTTATAGATTCTAAAAGCCTGATTTTTAGATAGATCATTTGGCTTAGCAACGATTATTCTTTCATTTTTTAAATATGAAAATAGGTCACCACTAGTTGGATATTCTAGTGTTAATTCAAATGTTCCGTTTCTTTCTTCAGTTACTTCACAGTTTGTACATTCCCTTAAGACACCAATTCCAAATGTAGTAAAATCAGTCGCTGTTTCATTAAATAAAATAGGTATCATAAGCTCACCAGCCTTTTGATTATTTCAACCTTAGTTACTTCACCTTTCCAGGCTATGGAGTTGTCACCAGTATATAATTCTGGAAAATCATCACCAGTCACTTTGCTATTTTGTAGTTCGGTATCCTTATAAAAGTTCATAGTTTCAGAATCGCATTCAATGTAATCTTCAACATTTTTCATAATCCAGATTTTATTAATTCCTGGAGAGCTTATTGTAAGAGTAATATCTCCACTACCATAAATCTTCAAATATGGTTTTGCGCTAAGTGAATATGGGTTATTAACAACAAATTCTTCAGTATAAGTTTCTTTTTCAAGAGTTGAAATAAGATATCTTTGAGGTTTACAAGAAAAAACAACAGTAAATGTTCCTATTTTATTCACCTCATCAGAAATATCTAATTTACTATTAAAGACCGCTTTTCTTTGGAAGTTTACATCATAGCTATCGCTTAAATCGTGGTATTTATCTGGCTCCTTATATAGCCAATTCTTCACTAGAGTAACTTTATTAGCTAATTCTTCTATGGATTTTGCAGCAATAAAACAAGTATAGGAAACAGATGAATTAAAATACCTACCATTTGAAGAAATCAAATCCCCATTTTTCCCTGGGATAGATACAAAACTTGCATCATATTTAGGGCTTGAAAATATATTTTTATTTTGAATAAATACACCCAAGTCCGATGATTTTATTCCGTTATAAATGAAGTAGCTCATCCGTATATCACTCCTTTCCTTTTTGTAAAACTTGCTGCAGTTTCCATTATTTCTTCTGTAAGGCTATTAATATCCTCACTAGAATAGTTGTTAAAATTCTCAATAGATAATTGCAAAGTTAAACCACCTGATGCTTGATTCAAACCTTCTCTTATTGTTCCTGTAGTGCTTGAAACATTGAAGTTAGTAGGAACACCACTCATATCTGCTGATAAATCATTAAACACAGAATTAAGATCCTTTGTCATTGCATTTGCTGAATCAATAACATCTGATGCACTTTCATCAATACCTCCAGCTAAACCTTCCATTAACATGTCACCAATCCATGACATCTTCTTTGAAGGAGAGTGAATACCAAAGAAGTTCTTAATTCCACTCCATAAATCAGAAGCCCAACTAGATACTTTATCCCATATCCAACCTGCTAAACTTTGGATACCTTCCCATAAACCTTTGACTAGATTTTTACCCACATCAGCCATTTGAGAAAAGCCTGCAGCAAAGCCATTTATTATAGATGATAAAATTTGTGGTACTGCCTTAACTATTTCGATAATAATCGTTGGTAAGTTAGTTATTAATGAGGTAAAAAGTTGAATACCAGCATTTATTAAAAGTGGCAAATTGCTTATTAACGCATTGATTATTGAACTAATAATCGTAGGTATTGCGGTTAGTATCATTTCAATAATCTCTGGTAAGGCTTGAATTAAAGAAGTAAATAGATTCATTCCAGCTTGAATGATAAGTGGCAAACTCTCAACAATGGCGTTTATTATTCCATTAATAATTTGAGGAATTGCTGTAATGATTGTTTGAATAATCTCAGGAAGTGCATCAATAATGCTTGTAAAAAGCGTGATACCAGTTTCGATTATTTGAGGAATTGAGCCTACTAAGAAATCCACAATAGAAATAATAAGTTCAGGAAGAGCCTCTAGTAATATTGGTATTGCTTCTAACAATCCCTCAGCTAGACCTGTAATAAGTTGCAATGCTGCATCTAAAATAAGTGGAAGATTGTCAACCAATGTTTGGCATAATTCAACAACTACACTCACAATAGTTGGAACTAGTTCTGGTAAAGCCTCCGCTATTCCTTTTGCTAAAGTTACTACTACTTGAACTGCTGCTTGAAGTATTTTTGGAAGATTAGCAATCAGTCCTTTTACTAAAGTAAGTACTAGTTTCAATGCGCCTTCTGCTATTTTTGGTAATGCTGAAATTAATCCATTTAATAGTGACAAAACGATCTTTGAAGCAGTATCGATTATGATATCGAGGTTATCCATTATGGCAGTTCCAATTGATGAGACTATGCTCATAGCAAGGTCCATTATTTGAGGAATATATTGTAAAATCATATTCAGAAATTTTGGTAAAACCTCACTGATGACACCTGACATCTTTGAAATATCGCCATTACATTCCCTTATACCATTGGTAAATTCGCCTAGTAAAGATACACCATCTGTAGCTAAATCAGTAAGAATAGGAAGCAAAATTGTACCTAGTGCATTCTTCATAGCTGTGGTTCCAACACTTAAATATTGAAGCTGATCATCAAGTTTTCCATAAGCTGATAACATTTCATCGCTCATTACATATCCTGCATCGTGTGCTTTATCAGCGAGTTCTTCCATCTTATCAGCGCCAGCCTCAATTAATGGATTAAGGTCAGTCGCAGACTTTCCAAGAAGAGCCATAGCAAGCGCATCTCGTTCAGTCTCGTTTTCAACTTTTCCTAATGCTTCAATAATCTCCCAGTAGACTTCTTCACTATCACGTAAAGTTCCATCAGCATTCATTACCTCAACACCAAGTTTCTCATAAGCTTCAACATAAGTAGATGAGCCTTCTTGAGCCTTTTTCATAGCGTTGATATTTTTCTTCATAGAACCTGTAAGAGTCTCTACAGAAACATCCACAAGTTCTGCTGCATACATATATTCTTGAAGTTTCTCAGTTGAAATACCTGTAACAGTACTTTGAGTTAAAACTGAATCAGCATAAGCTGCGCCTTCTTTAGTCATATCAACTAAGGCCTTACCTGCCGCCACAGCAGCCGCTGTAACCGCAGCAAAAGCAGCAGCCATAGCAACACTCGCTGCTTTACAAACAGAGCCTAACGCTTCCATTTTTGAAGATGAATCATCTGCTTGTTTCCCAGCATCTTCAATTTCATCGCCCATTTTATCTGCTGATTTCTTGGTTTTATCTATTTCATCACCAGTCGACTCAAGAGCCGATTTATTCTCTTTGAGTTCTTTTTCCATTTTGTTAAGTTCTGCTTGAGCGTTATTTAGTTGAATTTGCCAGTTTTGAGTTCTTTTGTCATTCTCACCAAATGACTCAGCTGCATTATTTAAAGCTGAACGCAATACATCTATTTTTGCTTTTTGTGATTCTATTGATTTTTCAAGTACACCATTTCTTGCAGTAAGTGCTTGAACTGAGGTGTCGTTTTTATCAAATTGAGAATCGACAAGTTTCATTTCTGAACCTAATACTTTAAAGGACTGGTTGATTTGAGCAAGTGAAGCCTTGAACTCCTTTTCACCTTCAAGACCGATTTTCAATCCAAAATTATCTGCCATTGCGTTCACCTCCTACTAAATTCCATCTGGTATAACATCATCGATAAAATGTTCTATTTTAGGTTTTGAAATACCGTTATATTGTTTATGGCATTCCCATAAATCTAAAAGCAAACCAAAAGGCATGAACCAAACTTCATCTTGTGATAAATGAAGTTGACTCAAGCCGTAATATAAAAGACGAGTAAACAACTCTTCGTCACTTACTCGCCCACTGCGTTTTTTGATTCTTCACTCTCAACATTTCTTTTTGTGCCTTTATAAAGTGCTTCTGTGATCGCATTTTTATATAAAGCCAAATCGGTAGGTGTAGTTAATAGTTCAACTTCATCCTCTGTTAAAAGTGGTTTTATATCGTCTTTGTTTTTGAAGTTATGAATTAGTATTGGTTGATTAGCTAAAGTTACAATAAGCCATACAATTTCATTAATTGCATCCTCATATTTTTCATTTTTTATGAGCTTATCTCCTAAATCAGCAAGGCCACCATACTTTTTAGCAATCTCTTTTGTTGCCTTAGTGGTTAAAAGCAACTCATATTCATTATCACCAATTTTGATAACTGCACTTCTTTCATCAGCCATTAGATGCTACCTCCATCCGTATAAACAGGTTCATAAACTTCTGTGTACCATTTGCTAATTACACTTTGATTAGTGTCGGATTCAGTAACTTCAGCTTTCCAAGGATGATTATTCTTACCATCAACCTTATTTCTTCTGAAGATTGTTCCTTCAATTGTTGGAGTTGAAAAAGTAATGGAATCACCTTTAGTAGCAAGGTTTGTAGCAGGAACACCAAACAAGACTTTATAAAGCCAATAGTACTTATATTTTCCATTTGATTTTTTAGCTCTAAAACCAATAGCTACAGGCTTTGCTGCATCCTCTCCACCAGAGATTAATACACCATTTTTATCGACTGTTGCACCAACTAATCCTGCAGCAGCCTCAGTACCAATATCATCAACTCCTAATGATAAAGTACCGCTTTTGAACTCTTTTACAGCTTCAGCTTGGCCATCATCAGCAAATAAAGTTGCTTCATTAAGTTCAACACTTAAATCAGCAGAGATAGCCTTTGCAAGTTGAACGGGAGTACCGTATGTTTCGTTTCCATCCTTATCTTCAGTGATGGAAGCATAAAATAATTTGTCTAAACCAATTGTTGCCATTAGTAAATATCCTCCTCAATTTCATAATTTTTGGCTACGTCTATTGTGTACTGATAGTAGCCTGTATCAGCATCATAACCATTGTATTTCCTCTCCGTTATGCAAAAATCGTTGCTTAGGAGTATTGAAATAATCTGGTTTTTAAGTTTTATATAATTCTCCTTAGAGAAAATTGTAATTCTTAATTCTTGCACATCTGCGATAGGTAAATTATCAGCAGAAACTGGGTAAGAATCAGCTAAAGGTACAAGCACGATATATTTGTCACTTGTAGCCTGTTTCATTGATCCTGTTTCTACAGGAATGCTTAATCTAGATAAGAGTAAATTCACATCAGATAATATGTTCATGCTTTCTTAATTTCCTCCTCTAGTTTTTTAGTCATTGCATCAATGCATGGCTTTTTTGATGATGTTTTCGCAGGCTTTAAAAACGGCTTAGCAGGTTGTCCTGCTTTTCCATATTCGATGATGTTAGCTATCATTGCATTAGACTTTCCATCACTTCTTGGTTCAGCAAAACCAACTTTGATATTGGCATTACCATCTTTACCAACAAGTACTTTTGATAATCCTAATGATGATGCAAGTTCACCAGTTGATTCACCGCTTAGAACTCCTTCAAGATTAGATTTGACTTTATCCAAGACAACCTCACCACCCACTTGAAGAACTTCTTCAGTTATAGAATCCATCTTGTTTCCAAGCCTTGATAGTTTTTTCAAAAGATCTTCTGGCATCTTACAAATACACTTAGCCATTGGATGACACCACCCTTTTTGCTAAAACTTCAACATACATATTCCTACCTTTTACATTTTCAACAGATAGAATGTTGTACTTATTTTCTTCATAAAGAATGTAGTATTTTGTGGTTACTTCAACTCCAGGGATTGTCCTAAATCTAAAGAGTTCAGTTGCTTCCGAGAAAGCCGCCAAATTCGCCCAACGTTCGCTTCCATGCCTTTCTTCAACAAACACTCGGACTTCCGCTAAAACCTCGATATTTTCAAAACTAAAGCCTTCAGAATCGGTTTCACGGGTTATTGATATGATCTTTGCTTTCTTATTCATCAAACCAAGTCCCATACTCTACACCTTCCATTCCCTATCCAAGAGCAAGAGTCTATTTGCAGTTTTATAAGTTTGTTCGCTGGCATTGGTGTTATCAGCAAAAAAACCACCAGTTGAACCATCACGTGATTCATAAAAGTGGCTTGATAGCATGATTACTGCTTGTTTGGTTCTTTCACTCATTTCATGGGTTTTATAATACCCTTCTTCCAAATGCTGGTACCCTTCTGCATAAGAAATGGCGGCAGAGATGAAAGAAACAATAAGACTGTCATCGTCGTTGAAAGTTATGATTAGATTCAATTTCACCTGTTCCAATAAATCATTCGTAGTCATCCCTGCCACCTCCTAATTAGTTACCTGAACCACTAGTAGTTCCAGATTTTTGCTGTAAGACTTTAATAGCTTCTGGTAACACTAACTTACCATCTACTCTTTGAGTAGCAACGAAGCCAGTTTGATCAGTTGCAGCATAAAGTTCATTTAATTTCTTGAAGATACGTCCTTGTCTATCTGCAATCCAGTAATAAGAGAAATCACCGAAAGCGATAGTCTTAGCACCAGCTGCAATTGCAGGGACGTAACTAGATGTGTAAACAGGTCTGCCTAAGATAGTATCTGGAGTTCCAGCGGTTAAGGCAGGTTGCCATAAATAGTTATCGTTCTTATCTTTAAGCTTTCTGATTGCCTTAACAGTAGAATCATTAAGAACCCATACGGCTTTCTTTCTGTAAGGTGCCTTTAAAGAATAGAATAGATCGATAATCTCATCGGCAGTAATTGCAGTTGCACTTGCAGCAGTTACACCAACTTGAGCACCACCAGTTGCATTAAAGATACCAGTAGGCTTGCCAGTACCATTACCAGTGAAGAAGGCTTCTTCCTCTTTAGTACCAATACGTCTACCAAATTCCTTAGAAATATAAGCTTCAAGGTTGAACGCACTATCATTTAAAAGTTCATTGGAAACTTTAATCAAAGTACCAAGCTTATATGCACCGATAGAAACTTGAGAGAATGCATCATCACTATCAGTGATAGTTCCTTCTTCATCAACCCAAGAAGCACTGCCTTTTGATGCAACAACAGGAATCTTACGATCGCCACTTGAAGTGTTAATAACATGTGCGAGTTTTCTGAAGATATTTTCTTCTTCCAATGCTTCGACAAGAGTGTTCTCAAATTCATCAGGAACTAAATATCCACCTTCAGAGTCAGTACCGATTTGAAGAGCATCGGCAACTTCAGGACGAATGGTTTTACTTCTCATAGCATTCCAGAAACTCTTTTTATAGTTTTTAGATGCACGACCAGTCTTTTCATCTTCTGCTTCAACCATAGGTTTACCAACGATAGGTCTATTGATTGGCATATTTAATTCAGCTTCAATAGCATTACGCTTTTCAAGACGCTTGATTTCCTTAGTAAGGTTGTCAAAGTCATCTTCCATTGCGGCATACTTAGCATCATCTTCATCACTAAGCACACCCTTTTCATTAGTTTGAGCCTTAAGGAACGCATCCATAGCTTTCCAAAGATTGGCTCTCTTTTCGATAAGTTCATTAATAGTCATGTTCTTTTCCTCCTAAATGTATTTTTTGATTGTGACTAATTTGTCTTTTAAATCGCTGACAGAGCGTCCTTTTTTCGATGCAGGAACATCGTGTTTTGAAATCTTATTGACTAATTGAGTCTCAAATTCCTTTGCTCCAAAAGCATATGCTTCAGCAGGCACTTGTTTCTTTTCGTCTTCTAAGATTTCGTCTGCAAAACCTAGTTCAATTGCCTTATTTGCATTCATCCAGGTTTCACTATCCATCAAGTGAGATAGAACCGTTCTCGATTGCCCAGTCTTTAGTTCATAGGCATTGATAATGGACTCTTTTACCTCATTAAGGATATCGATAGCCTTTTCCATGTCCTTTCGTTCACCAAAGGCTGCCATTGATGGATTATGGATCATAATTAAAGCGGTAGGTGCCATCTTGACCTTTGTTCCAGCCATGGCAATTACCGAAGCTGCTGAAGCTGCAATTCCATCAATCTTGATTGTAACTTCATCCTTATAATCCATAAGCATTGAATAAATTTGACTAGCAGCAATACAGTCACCGCCTGGACTATTGATCCAGATGGTAATCGGACCAGAACCACTGAATAACTCGTCTTTGAACATTCGAGGTGTTACATCATCGTCAAACCATGACTCTTCTGCAATTGTTCCGTTAAGTTCGAGTACTCTTTCTTCCGTTTCGCTGTTTTGAACCTTTATCCAATTCCAAAACTTCTTCATCGGCTTCTTCCTCCTTTTCTTTATTTGCATAAGCTCCTGCATTGTTTAATGGGAGCATGTTGCCGTTAATTAAATAAAGATCGCCACCTTCCTCGGCAGGGATCTTGTCTAAGTTTTCAAGTTCTCTTATATCATTTGCACTCATCCAGCCGTTTTGTCTTGCTGTAGCATAGCCTTGCATTCTTGACTGGTAATCGCCTCTAAGCAACCCTTCAACATTGAATTTGAAGAAATAAGTCTTCTTTTCATCAGGATTTAGTAACGATCTGTTTAATGATTGCTCCCAACGAATAATCCAAGGATCAAGAGTGTATTTAACAAACTCTAGTGATTGCTGTTCGATATTTGAGAAGCTTGATTTTTCTAAGTCACCAACCATATGAGGTGGGACTCTGAATATTCTTGCTATTTCATTTATTTGAAACTTTCTTGTTTCTAAGAACTGCGCTTGTTCTGGTGCAATCGATATAGGTGTATATTTCATACCCTCTTCAAGCACTGCAACTTTTCCAGAGTTAGCACTTCCACCAAATGTGGAGTTCCAGTTTTCTCTTAGTCTTGCAGGATCTTTAATTGTTCCTGGATGCTCCAAAACACCAGAAGGTGCTGCACCATTAGCAAAGAACTTAGCCCCGTATTCTTCAGTTGCGATTGCAAGACCTATCGCATTCTTTGCCATAGCAATTGGTGAGTAACCAACTAAGCCATCAAATCCTAAACCTGGGATATGAAGCACATCCCTGAAGCTCAAAGTAACGGTGCCAGCTTCTTTTGCCTTTCCCTCTTCTGCACTTTTTTGATATGTGTAGTAAAGGACTCCATTTTCGTCTCTATCAACACTCATTTTGTTTGGCATCAAAGGATATAAGGCAATGATCTCACCTTTTCCATTCCTTATAATCTGCGCATACGCATTCCCCCATAAAAGCAAATGAGTCATAAGCGTTTCTCTAAACACAAACGAACTCATTTCTGGATTTGGCTCGTCATGTAACAAGTGATACAAGCCCATATCTATTGCCTTGCTCTTTGAACCATCTTCGTTGTATTTATAAAAATGAAGAGGCAAACCAGCTACTGCTTCGGCTAAAATTCGTACACATGAGTACACAGCAGTCATCTGCATAGCACTTCTTTCTGTTACTGATTTGCCAGCGCTTGAACTTCCCATAAAGAATGAAAAGGAACTTCCTGCAGTTCTATCTTGCGGTTTATTTCTAGCTTTTCTTTTAAATAAAGCCATTTTCTCGACCTCCTAAATAATTAAAAGCCCCCTTGAATCATACACGGAGCCTTTATCTTCATTATCATTTCTTATTGCTCTATCAAGAGCCATAACTAACGCCACAGCGCCATCTATTTTTTCAACAGATTTAGACTTATCCATCTTAATGTTTCCAGCTGGATCAGTTCTTATTGCAATGTTATCCATCATCCATCTAAGCACTGGATGGCCTGAGTGAGCTAAACGTTTTGATAACACCAAATTCATAAGTTCCTTTGTAGGTGGTGACATTGATGCAAACCCCTGACCAAATGGAACTACGGTAAAACCAAGATTATCCAAGTTCTGTGACATTTGAATCGCACCCCACCTATCAAATGCAATTTCTTTGATGTTAAATTCTTTTCCTAGAGCATCAATAAAAGTTTCAATAAATCCATAATGAATAACATTGCCTTCTGTTGTTTGAATGAAACCTTTTTTATTCCAGACATCATATGGAACATGATCTCTAGCAACCCTTGCTTTCATGTTTTCTTCTGGTATCCAGAAGTAAGGAAGTACAAAGTACTTTTCATCATCAGATGTTGGAGGAAATACTAAAACAAAGGCTGTTATATCAGTTGTACTAGACAAGTCTAATCCACCATAACATGTCCTTCCTTTTAGCTTTTCAACATCAAAGTCTGTCTTACAATCATCCCACTTTCGCATGGGCATCCATCTTTTTTCTTGCTTAACCCATTGATTAAGCCTTAGCTGCCTAAAAGTATTCTCTTCGGCTGCATTTTGTTTTGCAGCTTCGCAAGCATCTACTACTTTTGAAATATCAACCGTTACGCCAAGCGAAGGGTTAGCCTTTTTCCACACTTCAGGATCAGTCCAGTCATCATCTACATCAGCACCATAAATTACTGGATAAAAAGTTTTATCAATTTTCCTTCCTTCCAATATATCCTTTGCCTTCTGATGAACCTCATAACAAATAGAATTCGTGTCATCACCTGCAGTTGTAATTAAAAAGAAAAGAGGCTGCTTTCTTGCATCCCCCGAACCCTTCGTCATTACATCAAAGAGCTTTCTGTTTGGTTGTGCATGAAGTTCATCAAACACGACACCATGAATGTTAAATCCGTGTTTTGAGTATGCTTCTGCACTTAATACCTGATAAAAAGAATTTTTATATTCGATCCTATTCTTTGATTCAGATATTTTAACGTGCTTTGAAAGATAATGACTAAGTGAAATCATCTTCTTGGCAACATTAAATACTATCTTTGCTTGATTTCTATCCGCTGCACATCCGTAAACCTGAGCTCCTTCTTCAAAATCTCCTATAGTAAGGTATAGAGCAACTGCTGCTGCAAGTTCACTTTTACCTTGCTTCTTTGGTATTTCAATGTAGGCAGTATTAAATTGCCTATAACCATCTTTTTTTACGATTCCAAAAACATCTCTTATGATTTGCTCTTGCCAATCTAGTAATTTAAATGGCTGCTTATACCAAATACCATCGGTATGTTTCAGAGATTCAATAAAACAAACCGCTCTATCAGCTAATTCTTTATTGTAGACGGAGCCTCGGGCTTTGAATGGTGTCGGAACATACTTCTTTAGTTTTCCCAAAGCCTCCACCTCCTATATCAAAAAAAGCCGACCATCTAGCCGACTTTGAATTATCAAGTTGTATTAATCAACTAACGCCCTTGGCACAATAATGAAATCCCCTACAAGTTCTGTTACAAAGATTTTAAATCCTAGTTCGTTGAACTTCTTGTTTTTAATTTTACCCTCTTCATCTGCAAAGGTTATATAACCTTTCAAGACTTGAGCCTCTTCTTCAATATAACCGCCAACGAACTTTTGTAACTCATCAAGTGAGAATTTCTTTTTCTTTGGTGTTATAAATTCTAGTTTGTTTTCTTTAATCCAAAGGCCACAATTATTCTTACCTAAATTATTTAAGAAAACTCTGTAAGGGACCACTACATTGTTATTGCATTTATCACAGCAACATTTACCAGCTATTGGTGCTGGACTATTACCGTAACCATCAATCTCATCACCACAAATGCAGCAATGTCTTACAATTTCAACCCTGTCTTCGCCATAAATAACATTTAAGCTTGAGCCATTATCCCAATCAACTAGAATCGAGCCAATATCATCAACTCCAACAACTGTACCTTTAGTCCCCTTTGGTGGCGCTTGAATATCATCCATATGCTCTAGCACAACTCTTGTTCCTTTTGGATAGCTTCTTTTAATGATATCTAGAAGTTCTTTCTTCATAGTTCTTCACCATCCTTACCGATGAACTTAATTTGCTCTATGGTTCCGTTATGGAATAATCCAATAGCATATTCAATTGCTTTTTCTTCAGTCCAACCAAGTGACTCAATGTAATACTTAATTAAGTGTTCAATTCCTGTACGGCTAGTGTTTGTTTTATCGCAAATCTCAAATAGCTCGTTTCTTAATGCTTCAGTTCTATCCATTTCTATGCCTCCCAACTTTCGTTTAACCATTTAACAAGTTCTCTTTGTGAATCAGATTCGAATAAAGGTTCTTTGAATTCATTTTTCCTTCCAAATACTGCGAACTTATGTTTGTTCCAGCAGCAATTTAATTGAATGGTAAACTGAACCTCACTGTTATCCCTTCTTGCAAATCTGAAATCATCAAATAGCGGTCCATTAAGAGGGCAGTTATTCTTGAACCAAACATAATAATTATCAAGGTCAATCTTTCCACCATCTTTAATCTGTTTCACTATCTGGCCCATTCTTTTAGTCTTATTTGCGAGGCTTGTATCTTTGCAGAACCAATCATACCAACCCGCATCAATTTGTGCCTTTCTATCAGGGTTTTCAAACGCTCCAGAATTGTAGGCTTGTTGCCAGCTTCTTACTGTTCTTTTTTCTTCCATTTCTAGTACCTCCTATGACTATCTTTTGGTACTATATATATCCCTCTAAAGAGGGATAATAGCAAGTCATTTGAAAGATAATTTTGATACAATTTTCCTAGATTTCATCAAGGTTTTTAACTACTTCTTTATAAGTGACTTTGATACCATTTCTAATGCAATAAACACCGTCTTCATCGCCTGTGTTTTCAACATACCTACGAAGGATTACTGAGGCATACTTTTCATCAAGCTCCATCGTATAACAAATACGGTTTGATAGTTCACAGGCCATTAGTGTTGAACCAGAACCGCCAAATGTATCAATTACAATTGCATTCTCTTGAGATGAGTTTTGAAGTGGATATGAAAGTAAATCTAGTGGCTTGCTTGTAGGGTGATTTTCATTCCTTTTAGGTTTAGCAAATTTCCATATTGTTGTTTGTTTTCTATCTGCATACCAGCTATGTTTTCCATTTTGCAAGAACCCATAAAGAATTGGTTCATGTTGCCATTGATAATCAGATCTACCTAAAACAAGGGAGTCCTTTTCCCAGATGCAGCAACCTGCAAGATGAAATCCTGCATCAATAAATGCTGTTCTAAAATTTAGCCCTTCTGTGTCTGCATGGAACACATAGGCACTGACTCCAGGCTCACTGTGAGCAACCATATTCTTGAATGCTTTTAACAAGAATTGATAAAACTCCTCATTCTTCATTGAGTCATTCTTAATTGTAAGTCCGCTTGAAGATTTAAATGAAACACCGTAAGGAGGATCTGTCAGGATCAAGTTTGCCCTCTTATCTTCCATAAGTTTATTCACATTTTCTTCATCGGTTGCATCACCACAATACAAGACGTGTCTACCAACAATCCATCTATCACCTTTTTCGACAAACGATGCTTTTTCTAAAGCCGCTGTTAAGTCGTAATCGTCATCTTCAACTTCAGTTTCAGTTTTGAATAAATCAGTAAGTTCCTTATCATCAAAACCTGTAAGAGATAAATCAAATGCTTCAGCGTTCAATGCTTCAAGTTCTACCTTTAGCATTTCTTCATCCCATCCTGCATCCATTGCCATTCTATTGTCTGCAAGAATATATGCTTTCTTTTGTGCCTCAGTTAAGTAATCTACTAAAACACAAGGAACCTCTTTTATTCCCTCAGCTTTTGCAGCTTCAACTCTTCCGTGTCCAGCGATGATATTAAAATCTTTATCTATGATTACTGGATTAACGAAACCAAACTCACGAAGGCTAGCTCGAAGCTTATTAATTTGTTCTGGAGAGTGTGTTCTGGCGTTGTTGATATAAGGGATTAGTTTATTAATATCGACAAGATTCATTTCTGTAGTTGTTCTACTCATCTTATTAACCCCCATTCAGCAAATTTCTCGAAACCACCAATTGACTTGATATAGTTTCTTGCAATTTCAACAATGTCTTTATAAGGCTTGTCATCAATGCTCTCATCGCCAATGGCACAAGAGAGTTCTACAATTTTGCCTGTCTCTTGAGCTTTTAAGAAAGCATAAATATTAACAGACACGTCTGCCTTAGATAAATCTTTACCATGAAGGCCTCCTCCTGTAACAGATCCTGCCATATCTGAGCCAAGCTTTCTGTTAGTCGCACCAGTATCAACATCAGTGCCACCAGTCCAATCTCCTAAAGGATTAACTACAGCTTCAGGATATTTATCTTTCAAAATCAAAGTTAAAACATTGCTTTGGCAGATAATGAGCTTATTCCCATCAATAATGTATTTCCCATCGCAGCCATGCTCGTCATAGATTTCTTTAGCGATTGATGTTAGTTTCTTTTCTTCTTCAGTAACAGGTACGCCTTTAAAAATACCATTGTCGCCACATCTAACTTTTCCTTTTTGATTTTTAGAAAGATGCACATCTTGAGGTACTTCTCTATAATCTACGAGTAAATTACCTGCAATTCTTCTAACAATTCTTACTACTTTTCCAGCCTTTAAATGAACAGAAGTTTCACAAATAATATGACAGATGCCATGTCCCACTAAAACTTCTACTGCAATTTTTGGATTCTTTTCAATGCTATATGCCAAGTCAACTATTGCACCAGCTATTCTGTCTGCAACTTTATCTGGATGGCTTGGATTTACTTTTTCAAACATTCTATTGTTCCTCCTTATTTCTTCCTTTTTTGCTTAAGCAAGGCTTCCATCATGATGTCTTGCTCATCAAGTTCTTCTATATCAGCGTTTCCGTTATCTCTAACTATCTGATAGATCTGAAACCACAACTGATTAGTTTGTTTCATGTAGTTTTGGCTCATCGCAACATATGGACTTTGCATTGCATTACCAGTTGTCGGATGCTTAGCTAAAAAGCCAAACTCAGATACAGCTTCTTCACATTGAATCCAACGTGATACTGACATAGCATATTGGTCGATTAATTGCTCTGATACTAACTTCTCACAGCCTCTTTTCTTCAACCATCTATGAACTGACTTAATTACATCAGTTGCAGCTAGGTCTTTGCCGTTCTTTTGTTTGGCTTTCAAATATTCTTTTATTGGTGGAATATCTACACCCTCAATTACATCAGGTGCTTCAAGGTCAACAGCAGCATCATTAAGATTTGGCTTGCTTATTTTCTTTTTTGGCCCAGAATTTACCCTCGCTCCACCACGAGCTGTTCCATCTTTAGCCATAGGCTAATACCTCCTTTGCCTATTTACCCGTTTGAACTCAAAAAAATTCACACGAAACCCCACGCTCGGTGTCCTAAGTTTTTTCTGTAGAGATTTGACTCCCCCTAGGTCTATCTCCAAGTTCCTGATGAATCTTGGTATGACATGATTTACAAACAGACATCAAATTAGTAAATGAATTAGAACCACCTTGCTTCACTGGCAAGATGTGATGTACTTCTTCAACTGGTGTAATTCTTCCTTCTTGAAGACAACGTTCACAAAGCGGATGCTGCTTAATGTATAAAGCTCTTATCCTTCGCCAATTGTTACCGTACTTCTTGTTCTTATTATGCTCACGATTAAATTTGTCGTACTGCTGCATCACGATCTTCTTATGATCTTCACAATACTTCTCATCAGTTAGTTTAGGACAGCCTGGATAAGCACATGGTTTCTTAAATGCATGTGGCATATGACTACCTCCTTTGACAACAAAAAAAGTCCACTGGATTACTCCAAATGGACTTAATTATCTCTATGGCTTTCGCCAATTATATCATATCACAGACTTGACAAAATCACCACATATCACGCACTCTCATCAACTCTCAGGGACTATCAATTTTTCTAGTGCTTCATTATGTTTCCTATAAACCGAAGCTAAAGAACAATAAATCTTATTTGCGATCTCTATCCATGATAGCCAATCTATGTATCTGTAAATAAGAATCATTTGTAAATCCTCATCTCCAATCTTGGATATTGAGGTTTCAATTTCAGCTTTTGCTTTTGCACATTTATCTTCTAGAATTTCAAGCTCACTTTTTGCATCAGAGGCTTTAAGAATCCATTTGACAAACGGTGCTTCATAAGAAGGCGTATAATCCACTCTAGGAGTTGTGAAATCTTGTCCAGGAATAGATGACGCTCTTTCATCACAAAAGGCAATGTACTCCTTTTTCTTTTGTATCTTTTCAAGTAGATTATGGTATCTACATAAATATGTCTTTTTATCCATTACATTACCTCCTGCTTATATTTGCTTTTACTGCATCAATTAATGCCTGTTGTGTAGTGCCTTTATTTCTTAATGCTCTAGACACGTCTTCATCTATTGTTTTATCTGCTACGATATGCTCAATGACAACCGTGCCTTCCTTTTGACCTTGCCTATAAAGCCTTGCTACTGTTTGCTGATAAAGTTCTAAACTCCAAGTCAATGAAAACCAAATAAGAATGTTTCCACCATCTTGAAGATTAAGACCGTGTCCTGCTGATGCTGGATGAATTAAACCCACTTGCAATTTCCCATCATTCCAATCTTCGATAGATTTGGTCGATGCTAAAACTTCATAGTTGATATTTAATTCCTTTAGTCTTTCTTCGATTCTTTCTAGATCGTGCTTGAACCAATAAGCAACAAGGACTGGTTTTCCGTTCGCCTGTTCGATTAAATCTTCTAAAGCATCAAGTTTCTTGTCGTGAATTTTCTTTATCTTCAAGTCATCTGTATAAACGGCACCAGATGCCATTTGAAGAAGTTTTCCAGAAAGGACAGCCATGTTTGCTACTGAGATCTCATCTTCCTCATCAAAATTAATAACTAATTCTTGCTTCAATTTGTCATATTCTTTTCTTTCAGACTCGTCTAGGTAAACCTTATAATCATTCATTATTAGTTTAGGCATATCTAGGTGATCGACTGCCTTCATCGAAATTGTGATATCTGAAATCTTGTCATATATCGCTTCTTCAGCAAAAGGTAAAGGTTTATAAGAAAATATAACTTGTCCATTCCTCTTATCTGGTGCGAAGTACTGGTCTCTATAGTGGGTAATGAATCTACCTAATCGCTCACCTTTATCAAGAATCCTAAATTCAGCCCATAAGTCCATTAGTCCATTCCCTGCAGGTGTACCAGTTAATCCAACTACCCTTTTTACATAAGGTCTTACTTTTAGTAAACTTTGAAATCTTTTACTTCTACCATTCTTGAAGCTAGATAACTCATCAAGAACTAAAGTATCAAAATCAAACTTGATTCCTGACTTTTCAATAAGCCATTGAACATTCTCTCTGTTGATAATGTAGATATCAGCTCTAGCTCTTAAAGCACTAAGCCTTTCTGCTTCAGTACCAATAGCGACCCTATATTCTAGATTTCTTAAATGACACCATTTCTTTATTTCATTTGGCCATACATCTCTTCCTACTCTTAAGGGTGCAATGATTAAAACCTTATGTGCATCAAACGAATCAAATAAGAGATCATTTAGTGCTGATAATGTTATTACCGTTTTTCCTAAACCACAGTCCAAGAAAAGTGATGATACTGGATGAGTCTCGATGAACTCCTTTGAATAATCTTGATATTTATGTGGATTGTATTGCATTAATAATTCCTCCTATCTGTTTTTCATCATCAAGTACATAAACCTTAAAGCCTAATCGTTCTAATTCTTTATGCCTTACTAGCTGTAATGGCCTAGGCTTTTTATGTGGAGCCTTTACTTCAACGAATGCGATTTTACCTTTCGCTATCAGAAGCAACCTATCAGGCATTCCTGCATATCCAGGACTCACAAATTTCAAAGCCAAACCACCAACATTTTTTACTGCCTTTATTAACATCAATTCGATATCTTTTTCTCTTTTCATAAACGTCTTTTTTGACTTAGATGACAAGGTCTATCAACCTCAATTCCTAAACTTTTCTATATAGATAAAATTTTTGATTTTTCCTTAAAAATTCTCATATAACAAAAGTTCTATATATGACATTGATAGACCTTGCACTATATACATAGTATATAGAGGTCTAGTCTTCTACCTCCTCAAAGTCACCATCACACTCTTTTAGTTTCAAACCAACATAGTATCTTTTACGTTTAGCAATAAGCCTTTTAAAACCAGCCTTGTCTAACGAAGCATAAAAGTCGGTTGTACTTCTTGTGTACTCGTTCATATCCTGTGTGTAACGCTTATAATTTAGATAAAGTGCACTTGAGCTTTCCTTAACTTTAGGATCTATAATGCAGCGCTCATCTAGGAATTGTTGGAACCAGTTATTTTGTTCTTTATATGCTGTAATGGCATTAGAAACTATTTCTGGGACTGGTAATCTATAATCTAGTTCGATTACTTTTTTTGCACCTTCAATAATCCATGCAAGAACTGCCTCTCCTGCATTTTGATATAAGTAGTCACTGTAATTCTTGATGTCCTTCTTACCAGTAATTTTTGCATTAAATGGAATAACGATTAGTCGTCTCCAAGTTCCATCATCCATGCCACTTACTTTTGGCAAATGGTTAGTGTAAAGAACCAACATGTGAGTTGGAGTAAAGAATAAAGGATCTTTATATTTCTTCTCGCCTAAAATATCATCGGTAGCACAAAGCTGCTTAACCATTGAGTCATTAAGCCTTGCACCTTCCTGTGACTCGGAACAGATAATAAGTCTCTTACCACGAAGTTCTGCCATTTCTGGTTTAACATTACGTTTGCAGTTTACTGTTAAGGTGTCAGGAGACATCTTGCCTTGATAGTTTCCTAAAACACGACCGATAGTATTCCAGAACGTGGATTTACCATTAGCACCATCACCATAAGCTATGACCATTCCTTCATTAAAAATCTTACCAATTGCAGCAAGGCCACAAGTAAGCTGGACATAGTCAATGAGCTCTTGATTTCCTTGGAAGATAGTCTTTATTGCATCAAGCCATAGATCCATTCCTTTATTTGATGGTGAAACAGCAGTCATCTTTGTTATGAAGTCATCTGCTTTATGTTCACGAGCACCAAGCATTCCATATCGTAAGTCGTATGTTGCCTTTGGAGTGCATAGCAAAAATTCGTTAGAATCTAAAAGTCTAGCGTCAATTTCAAGGAACGAATGAGTTTGAGAAAGTGATGCATTGATGGCTTTGTTATCTCGTCTCTTTAAAGCATAGGCGTGATAAGATTTAGCAAACATGTATGCCTTGATTAATTTTTCACCATCTTCAGACACGTCTTCTTTGTCCTTTTTCTTAGTGCTTGTCGCAATATCTAAAAGACCTGCATCGGCTAATTTCTTCTCTGCAGCTTCCACCGCTTTTGTGGCTTCATCTAATTGCTTTGAAGTTAAATCCTGCGCAATGCCTAATGCCCCTGGATCACTTTCTTGCCAGTAATTGTTCCTATAAACTATAAACTTTGTTTGAGGAGAGTATCTTAAAACACCACGATAAAGATTAGCCAAACATTCTGCTTGACCGACATCTGTTAAATCGTTAGGTATGTATTTAAAACCTGATCCTTTGAAATCTTCAGGTGCTATATAATCTGTGCTTGCAGCCACCTTATTCTTGAAGAACTTTTGAGCACTATGCCATATTGTTTTTAACTCTGACATTTCTAAAGGCGGAATACAAGCCTCGCTAGCTTTAATGTATTTATTAAAGGCCTCATCGGTATCGCCATAGCGCTTAATAAGTCTTGCTGCAATTTGAGACATTGTTCCATTTCTAGAACCTTCTTTAATTTCAAAATGTGAGATGGAATCATTATCCAAGTTTTCAAATTTAGATAAGTTATTCATGAACGTTTTAATATCTTCTTGTCCCTCACGAATTTCCACCTTTGCATTAGCTGTTCCAAAATAGAATCTAGCACTATCAAGAGCCTTTGAATCAAATTGTGGAAGGTATCTCCAGATGGCCTCTTTTAAAGCTTTCATTTCCTCCCAATTTATAATTGCGTTATCTAGCACAAAGAAAACATGGAACTTAGGGCGAGCCTTCTTCCCATTCTTTTCTTTCATATTGTTTCTTGAATAATGGATAGCATATGAAACGCCTGGAAATATTGCAGAAATGTCATCCGCACTAATCCAGTCATTTTCATCTTCGCTATGATCGTTATCAATATCCATAGGTACCATATTGGCACTTATGTAATCATCGTTTGAGCGATGGTGATCTTTATACAAAGCACATACAAAATCCTTAGAAACAGCTCTTTTAAGACTAGTCTCGTCAGTAACTTCTATGTGATTCTTATAAATCGTATTTGATGCCTTTTCTAAAACATCACTTTGATATATATCAAACTTCATATGTACCTCCGTTAATCTTTCTTGTAGAATTCGGTCTCATAACCATCTGCCCTGAGCAAGAGACCTGTGGCCCAGTCTGGTAGTTTTTCCATACCTGCCTTTATTGTTTCTAAAGACATGTCTTGTGGTGCTTCAACAATTAATTCATCGTGAACGTGAGCAACAATTCTGTAATTTCTAAGGTTCTTCATTGCGTTACACAAAATATCCCTAGATATTGCTTGAACGATATTTTCAACGAACTTAGGTCCGTATGACTCTATTCGTTCCCACTTCTTTGCTGCACCAACACCCTCATAAGTGATAGTTTCATCACCATATTGGTTTTCAGTAACTTTTGGTTTTACGTATGCAAGTCTTCTACCTGAAGGAAGTACAACGAACAGTATTCCCTTTTCATAAAAGGCTGCAATTTGGCCATATTTTTGCGGTATTTTGGTTTTTATTGCATCTTTGATTAACTTATCGATTTTCCACCAAAACGCCGTAATCTTTGAATTTGCGCCCCTCCAAGCCTTAACTAAAGGTTGAAGTTCCTCTTCCTTTAATCCCATATCTAATGCACCCATCGATGTTAATGCACCGACAGATCCACCATAGCCTAGAGCTAATTCTGCAATCTTACCTTTTTGGCGTAGTTCGCCATTAATACCATGTTTTACAACAGGGACATGAAACATCTTTGACGCTGAAGCACAATAGATATCATCGCCTCTTTCAAAAGCCTCAATCCTCCAAGTCTCCCCTGCAAGCCAAGCAAGAACTCTAGCTTCAATTGCTGCATAATCACAAACAATGAATTTATATCCAGTCTTTGGAATGAATGCAGTCCTGATTAGCTGAGATAAGGTATCTGGTATATCTTCATAGAGAACTTTTAGGGCTTCTAAATTAAAACTTTTCAATAAATCTCTTGCTTCAGACAACGTCTCAATATGATTTTGTGGTAGGTTCTGTAATTGAACTATTCTTCCAGCAAACCTTCCAGTTCGATTAGCACCGTAGAATTGGAACATTCCATGACACCTGCCATCACTACACATTGATGACTTCATTGCCTCATACTTTTTAATTGATGTTTTTGAAAGTTGAAGTCTAAGCGATAATGCTTCTTTGATATCGGGAGCCGTAGAATTTTTAAGTAAGGTTTTAACAGTCTTTTTACCTAATTTATCAGTGACAACACCATTGTTTGAAAGCCAGCTTCTAAATTGCTGTACAGAGTTTGGATTTTCCAAATTAGTTAGATTCTGAAGGCTTTTTGATATTTCTAAGCTAGTTTTATCAGACGTTTTAATTGCTGCTTCAACTAATAAAGAATCAATATAAACACCACGATCATTTATTTCTTGGTCGATGTGATATTCATCCCAGACAAAATCTGGAACAGGAAATCTTAACAGCCTTTTTTGAATGTCCATTTCAACTTCTACATCTCGTTTGTTGTAGAACTTGAACTTCGACCATTTAGCAAAATCATGATGAGGTAAGTTTCTAGTCCTTCCGCCATTAGCTTTGGTTGGAAGACAAGGAACAGAGAAATATTTAATTAATTCTTTGCCTTCATCTAGCTTTTGATTTTCAAGCTTTAATACTGCTCCCACGCCTTTAAGTGAAAATGGAAGCCCTAAGTATGCGCTCCAAATCATAGTGCATCTCCAAGACTTAGGATTTAGGTATTCACCAGTTGGTAAGCCTAAATATCTTGAAAGGCACACTCTTTCAAACATTGCATTGAATGCGTATTTCAAGACATTGTTTGATTTAATAGCCTCTATGATTTCAGGTGGGATGGACTCACCTTGCGATAAGTCCACCACCTTAACATCACCATCATTCACAGAATAACCGAATAACAGAATCTCGAAATCTTGTGCTTCTGCATAACGATAGACTCCTGATTTATTAAGATCAGCACTTGAATATGTTTCAATGTCGATGCTTAATTTCCTAATCAAGAAATCCATCATCTTCATCATCAGTTGCAAAATCACTCTCAGCTGTAGCCTTAGAACCTAAAGGTTCACCATCCCTAATCTTTTGAAGATTATTAAGGCCACATGCGATGCCACGATTACCATTGGAATTAAAAGCATAGAATGAAATTGATGCTCTACCATATACACCAGAATAAACTTCAGAATGTGTAAGGATAGGATTACAATCAGCATCAACAATTCCAGGAGCTGTTACTGAATTAGCGTTGATAAAATAGCTATTTGCATAAGCTTCATCATCTGGTCTTTCAACATCACCATCACGAAGCGGATTCTTAATTAAATTTAAAGCAGGTACAGTTTTTGCATTACCTTTTAACTTAGATTGACCTTCATCATAAGCTGCTTTGATTGCAGCCTTGATTTTAGCAATAGTAGCTACATCATCTTTTGGAATAATTAAGGAAACACTAAACTTTGGTGTTTGTCCTTCTGCATTTGCTTTTGCTTCCCATACATTTGCGTATGACCATCTTGTATTTTTACCTGTGATTACCTTTGTAGGATTTTGTTTAACATTATTTGACATTTTATTTTTCCTCCTCTATGTCATTAAAATCATTTACTGCCAGATTCATTTCTGGTCTTTTGTCCTCCCTCTTAACGAGAGTTGGTTTGCCTTGTGGCTTATAGGTATAAGGCTCTACTAATTCACTAAAGAGCTTCTTACCCAATCTTTTATTTAACTCAGTAAGCGTTGCGAGCTTCTTTTCATATGGATCAAATCCAGCTTTGATAACCTCACCAGCTACCGAGTTTTCATCTTTAATTTTTCTGATGCTTCTACCTTCAACAAGTTTGTATCTGTTCCAAACTTTGCCTTTTAATGCTGCATCAAGGGCATAATCTTTGATGTCATTAGCCCATGCAATAAGATCATCAATCTTGTCTAAGGCATCTTCGACTTCTTCATCAGTTAGAATTGGTGGCTTTTTGAAATCAAGTTCTGCTAACTTCATAGATTCTTTTGCACGTTCCCTGCATAGATGTTTTGCTTTACAGAAGCGACACCATTCACCTGAGCAGTAATTACCCTTACCATCAAAGGCTAACTTCGATGCAGGAATGAGAACTTCTTTTGCCCATTTCAAGAGCTCTTCCTTACTCATTTCAAATGTAGAGATATTGGCCACTCTTGGTTGATAAATTGTCATTGAGATTTTGCTTATTTCGTATAAGCTATCGAACAACTCTAAGGCACCAAGTGCATAAAGCATCATTTGTGGGTTGTTACTTGAATCAACCACTACGCCTTTTCCGTGCTTATAATCGATAATATGTAAGACACCGTCTGCAACTATTACGCAGTCACCCGTACCGAAGCCTTCCACAACATACTTTGAGAAATCAAGCTTCTGTTCGACTAAAACGATAGGATCTTTGCAATGCTGCTTGATATCTTCTAAAAGCTCAGTAATGTAAGAAACATAGCCATTGGCGCATTCTTCCATTTCATGAGAATAGTATTGAAGTTCTGGCTTAGGTTCTGTTTTACCAAGTTGCTTATTTAGCATCCATTCACATAGTGAATGAGCATCGGAACCTTCATTTGCAAACTCCGATGGAGTATCTTCGATATCCTCACATAACCTTGCTGAAGGTGTGCAGTTTATCCAGCGGTGTGCAGAGCTTGCGCTAAGTAATGCATGTCCGTTTGCTGGCATTAGATCACCTCCGCATCTAGAAGCAATGCTTCATAGTCATCAGGGTTAACTTCAGATAGTTTGTTAGCACCATATTTTTGAATTAGAGCTTTTACCTGAGCTGTCTTGCCATCTCTTGATAATTGAGCTAATCTAGCTCTTACATCTTCAAGAGTGATTTTTGGTTCTTCTTTTACTGGATGATTTTTCTCATATTCTTTTTTAACTTCTAATGATTCATCAGTCTCATAAGTATTAGTAAGACCGTCTTCTTCATCAGGTTCTGGGCTTGAGAACATGGCACGAAGATCTTTAGTTGCTTCAATTAAAGCAGATGCATGTTCATCAATTTCTTTTAGCAATAAATCTAAATTACTCATCTTTGACATCTTTCTTTTCTCCTTTCAAATTTTTTTCATACTGTTTGCTTAGTTCCATTGCCTCCTTAGCCAACCCTTTTGCAACAACACTTAGTGCAATTAAAGGAATGACCAAGGTTTCAAATGGATCTTTCATTTGTTGTGACTTTTCCATTGTTTTGTCCTCCTTGTGATGATTTTTAGAAAGCGTGTCACCTTGCTTTCATAGGGATAGAGAACAAAAACAATGGCCTGTCCAAACATTTAGAAAAAATTTTTTTAAGGACGATATGGTTCAAGAAGAGAAACTAAAATCTTTCTACATTTATCTAATCGATAAGATATAGTTTGCTTTGGTTTATTTAGTTTATTTGCTATCTCTGTAACGCCCAATTCCTCGACAAATGCGAGGATACAAATGTTCTTGTCTAGTTCATCAAAATCATTCACGAATTCAAAAAACTTGTCATAGAACGCTTGTAGCATATAAAGCTCCTCTGGCGTTTTTGATGTATCTGCTACTTCAATTGGTCTGCCATAAGAATCTTTTAAATCATCTAGATTTTGAATGTGGTTATCTCTGTACTTATCGCATTCGCTGCAATTACCTCTGCAGACTATTATCTTTCCTGTCTTAGGACTAACAATTCTGCAACGGTCTTTCATTTCTCTATCTTTTCTTTCTTCCCAGTAGCTTTTTCTTACTAGCTTTAGGTCGTGAAGATTTAGATAGATAACTTCATTTGTTGCTTCAAGATGGTATTTGTAGACTCTATCCTTACTTGGAACTTTATAATTTGGTTCATTTTCATAAACCGTCATTATCCCTTCTTCTTGAGAGATAATCTTTTCTTCAAGTTCAGTTGCTGAAGAAACAACGATAGCCTCACTATCATGGTTTTTACTGTTGTTTGTCATCTTTTTTCTCCTTTGCCAAATTGGTCTAATAGGTAGAAAAAAGAGAGCAATTATGATATAATTAAAGGTGTTCTAACTTTTGCAAAATCAATCAAGAAAAGCTCCCCTTTTTCTACTTCAAGGAGAGCTTCACGCTGCATAAGTTGCGTGTCTAATGTATAGATAGTTGCATAAGTTGCATGAGTTTATTTTTTTCAATTTTGCAAAAGGCGGTGACAATAATGAGTCAAATTAGACTAACTTATGGAGTTTTTTTATCATTAATACTAGAAGCAAGACTTCCAAGGGAGGCAACAAAAAAAGACCATTGGACTGGCAAATCCGATGGCCTTAGTGATATAGATATATTTGGCGAGTGGATGAAACTTTATTCACCTAACTATGCTGTAAGTACAACTAACAAAACTTTTGTTTCAAAATTGAAAAACTGCAGCGGTTCATCTACTGGAAATTATCCGTTATATGATACTTCCCTAATGAATAAATTTTTAACGGAGCTAAAAAGCGGAAATAAAACAGACGAGATTCATTCTTTTGTTACTAATACAATGGATAAAAATAAATTCTCTTCTTTTGCTTCATCATTGTTTTACATAATTAAAGAGGATATTGAGATTTCAGATTTATATTACCAATGTTCCACAATTAACAAATTTGAATTGATATCTAAAAAGGAAATAAACCTAGAAGATCTAATTTGTTCTATCCTTTATTATTTAGCAAGCCATGAATTAGATAATAAACTAGGTAAAGAAGCTTTAATGGAACTGTATACCTTTAAAGATACAAACACACCAGGAAAGTTTAAAGGTAATCATATTAATGATTTCAATATTACCGTTGTATCTAATTGTGGAGAGCAAGAGAAAGATAAAGCTCAAACAAACATTAATCAAACCGATGAAATAGAGGGTGAAATTATAGAACCTAGTGACACTTCTAACGAATCAACGACAAGTGATGCTAAAACAGTAAATCAAAGAATTATAAATTTACATGATAAGAGTAAATATTTTGAGAACGTGGGTACTCTTATTTTAAAGGATGATGACGATGAATAAAGACCTCATAAAAATTGAAAACAGATCTCTCGCAAAAAGTGAACCCAGAAATATAACTTTGAAAGATAAATCAAAATATTTTGAACATGTAGAAAATCTAAATTTAAATCAAAACATTAATATTTCAACCACAGTAAATGGAAATCTTATAACATCAAATATCATTCCAAACAATGAGTTCTATAATTTATTTGTACTTGATGGTGAAGATTTTGCTAAATGCTATTTTATTATTAATAAGAAGGATTGTCTTAAATACATGGATAAGCAAATTAGTGCCTTATTTTCATTATCAAATTCGGATTCATTAAATAAATGTCTCACATACCCTTGCTTATTTGCCAATAAAAACAATGAATATTTAAAGGCTGGGAATGACCAATTATCGTACTTTGGATACCTTGCTAAAATCGAAATAGGTGATACTAATATTAAGTTTTATTTTTCTATTGTATCATCACTACCGCAAGCAATATTTAATGATTATGCTCAATCATTCAATTTAATGGAAAGTAAAGGCGATAATGAGCTCGATAAAGTTCACTGGTCTATTAAAAACATAAATTTAGTTAAATGTATTCGTAACTTAGGCTTTAATGTTGCGTCTTACTAGAAAGGAGTTATATGTCAACAAAAAAGAAATCAGTAATAACTAAAGTTACATTAAACACACCTACATATAAAAACGAAACAATAGATAATCTTTCGTTTGTTAACTTCTTCTACGGTAATAACGGGACAGGCAAAACTACACTTGCAAACGAACTAATCAAACCTGCTAATTTGGAAATAAAAGCTGGTTTAGATTTAACCAACTATAATATATTCAGTTACAATTCTGATTTTATAAAGAATAATTTTTCATTGAAGGATAAGGTTAAAGCAATTTATACCTTAGGTCAGATAAATGTAGCAAATCAGCAGCGTATTAGTGATATAAAAAAGGAAATTAAAGATAATAAAAAATCAATTGAAGGTGAAGAAAAAGCTGCAGAAACTGCAAGGCAAAATAAAGAAGTAACAATTACTTCATCGCAAAATTTATTCTGGTCAAATTCTAAAACACAACGTGAGTTTTTTTCTCAATATATGCAGGGTTTTTTAAAGAATAAAGCCGCTTTTTTGACTAGAGTCATAGAAACTTATGACAACAAAGAAACAATACCATTAATTGATGATTACGATAAATTATGCAAAACCATTGAAACTGCTTTTAATGCTGATGAAACTGACTACCCTCCATTCATCTTTCCAGAAGTTAAAATACCAAATAAGGATGATTTGTTAGCTACTTCTCTTACAAGCAGTGACAGCACTGAATTTGCAAGATTTGTAAAAATACTAAATAATACCTCTTGGCTAAAAGAAGGCCACGATAAGTATCATAATTCTGATGGAAAGTGTCCTTATTGTCAGCAGCCTCTTCCTGATAATTTTGAAGAAGATTATAAATCGTGTTTCGATGAAGATTATCAAAAATCAATTGATGATCTAACTTTATTCCACAAAGATTATCAATATCAATTTGATACTTTAATAAGCGGATTGAGAGACAACCTAAAGGGTGCAATGCCTACACTTAAATTAGATGATTATAGAGTTGCAATAGACAATCTAGAAAAAACATACAAATACAACTTAAAGCTTATTGAAGATAAGCTAAATAAACCAGATACAAAAATAACTTTAGATGATACTTCTAATCAATTGAAAATTCTTAAAGGAATGGTTTTTGTTAATAATCAAATTATTAAAGAGCATAAAGAAATACTCAAAAATAAACGCAGTGTAAAACTCCAATGTGAAAAAGACACGTTCAGGTTTCTTGCCCATCATTTAGAAAATGAAATATTATCTTTTAAAGACAGTATCAAATCAATAGATGATTCAATAAAGAAGCACTCTGATAAAATATTGGAACTAAAGAATAGTAATATTTCATTAAATAATGAAGCCGCTTCTCTTGGAGCCAATGCGGTAAGCGCTGAACCAGTTGTAAAGGCAATTAATAAAACAATTGAAAATTCTGGATTTCAGGGTTTCCATCTTGAATGGGATGAAAACGACAAAGGATCATACCAAGTTGTTTATAATTCTAAAGATTCTACTGGAAGATATATCCCTGCCACTAAATTAAGTGAGGGTGAAACGAATTTTATAGCTTTCTTGTACTTCTATTTTATGGCAGTTAATACTGATGAGTCAGGTTCAGATAAAAATTCAATTGTTGTAATAGATGATCCTGTTTCATCAATGGATAGTCAAACACTATTTATCGTAAGTTCGCTTGTTAAAAATTTAATTGATAGATGTATTAACTCATCTACAATAGATGAAAATAGCCCTATTACAGATAACAATGTGGAGCAAATTTTTATATTAACCCACAATGTTTATTTCCATGCTAATATTACCCCTGAATATGAAAACAATTATTCTGCAGTTAATTTCTATCAAATAACCAAAGTTGGTAATCACTCAAAAGTAAAGTTACGTACTAAAATTGGCACTGATGGAAATGAAATGAATGTAAATCCTATAAAAAATTCATATGCTGCCCTTTGGCGTGAGCTCGAAGAGGTAGAAACATCTATATCAGCATGCAATATAATTCATAGAATTCTAGGGTACTACTTCTTGAATTTATGCGGCTATACAAATAAGAAATTAGAGGAAGAGTTGCTTGTTAATAATGCAGATAAATTTCTCAAAGATGAAAATGGAAATGAAACTCAGGACAGATATAATCTGGTTAGATCTTTTCTTGAATATTTAGGTCATTCTCAAGATGTTGTTGGCAATGAAGTATACTACGTTGATGCTGTTGATGTACAAGCTTGTAGGGATACACTGAAACTAGTGTTTGATGCAATGAAGCAATCTCAACACTACGATATGATGATCAATCAAAAATAACGCAAAAAAGGAGCCACCACTACCTAATTGGGTAATAATGACTCCTTTTATTTTTATGCTTTTACGAACAAAACATTTCTTTAAATGCTTTCAAATTTTCTGTCCATTTCAAATATGTCACCTACTGTTATTGCATCAATAAGATGATATGTTGTCCCTCTTTGACCTAATGATCCACAGAAACTATGATTCATCATTTCATCTTTTGTTGCAACACCAGTAATAATTAATTTTATTGTACCATTGACCATTTCAGAGTTATATAAATATTTCCCATTTTCCTCAACAAAAGGGATAAATTCAGGGATATAAATTGGCCTAAAATGAAAATCAGCAAAATCATCCATCGGTTTAGCTTTGTTATAATAAGGTCCTATGATAACGTCATTCATTATGAAGTCTTCAACAGTTGTATTATGAATATTTGAAGATCTTGATTCAACTTCATATTCATAGCTATTAACACAAATCTTCAAATCATATTCTTCAGTAGAATATTCAAATGTATTTCTTTCAAGATCATATCTTTTCACTTCAAAACCATATCGTTCGACAAGTAAAAAATGAATGAACATTTCTGCCAATATGCCTTGGCAAGCTTTTTTTAATTTTGTCACGCTATCTCTAGCAACATTAGCCTGGTTTTGAGCCATAGTAAATTGAGACTTAACTTTAGCTATGTCATTAGCAGCTTTCAGTATATCTAAATCAATATTACATTGCAAATATGTAAAATTTCTACCATTAATAAGTGTAGTACACTCAGTAAAAAAATTATAATTTTGAGATTTCTTATAATTATACAGCGCTATAAATCTGTTTTTGAATATATTAGGCATTTGAATCACCCCTTAAAAATGCGTTGTTGAAATATGTATCAAAATCAGCTTTTGTATTATCTTGATTATAAAGTGGTGTACCCCAGATTTTATACTTGTTATCGTCGACAAATTTTACTACAGGAATTGCCTCTTTAGAAAATTCTAATAGAGCTTTACCTTTCCATGCATCTTTTTCTAAAAGATGGTTTCCTTTTGGCTCTACAAATACATTTAAGTATAAATTCTTAGGTTTATCTTCCTTAATTAACAATAAAATATAGTCTGGTTCAAAGGCTTCTCCTGTATCAAACGAATAAACTTTCACCTGCTTTTCATTTCTGACTAAGTAGATTTTATCAAAGAACCTTCTAAGATCGGCTAATTTAGTCGAAAAATACTTAACAAAAGATTTTTCTTCACTGGTTCCATAATTATTATTAAAAACATACCAATCTTTATCCGTAACATCATATCTCAAACTTGGATCAACATATGGATCATTTTGAGGTACTCCCTCACCATTCATTGAATCGATTTTGTCTTTGCTATATTTTCTTATTAAATTTGTTATTTTTTCTCTAATTGGCACTCCTCTAAACTCTTTTGTACCTTCATAACTTACAGTTATTTTTGTAATGTATGATGCAACTTCATCCATAATTTTTTCGCATGCATTTAGCATATCTTGTCGGCTGATACTCTCGTCATCAAAAGTTGTAAAAACAATAGAAATATCACCTAAATAATTGGAAGATGTTAAGAATTCATCAACAGTTTTCAAGTTAGGGAATTTTTCCTTTAGTATATCAAAGGACATTGTTTGATTATATTTTCTAAAAGCTTTATATAAAATTGACTTATCTATGTTTTTCAACTTAAAAGGATCGCTATCGACTGCAATTCTTGTCGAGCTATTTGTATTTTCAAAAAACAAACTAGTTGCACTATGCATTGATTCACAACGATGAGTTAATGTCTTACTTCTTATAGAATTTGGTAACGAATGAATTGAATCTCTAGATTTTTCTACACGATCATTAACAAATATAAAGCCAGTTTTATACACATCAGTTTGCTTAAATGATTCTTTTAATTTATATTCAACTTCGATAGGATCATCTTGTGGAGTCAAGCCAGTCGCAATAAGCGCACGTTTTAATTCATCAATATATCTAGAATCACGCATACAATGATATAAAAGTGTTTCACAAATTGCTTCAGGAGTTCCTGCAACATCACTATACTTTCTTTTTTCTGCTATTTGATTTTTTTCAAATGTAAATGGACAGTATCTAGCGCCTCTTCCAATCAACTGTGCTTCGCTTATTGTATACTTAGATACGGTTCCTTTGGGTCCACCTTGTCTAGTATCATAAAGTCTGACGATGTCGAATAAAGATAAGACATCCCATCCTTCGGTTAATTTATCTACTATGAAAATCAAACGATATTTATTTCCTTTTTCATCTAAATTATTTACAATGTTTTCATTTTCTTCGCTAAGAGCATTCATATTGACAGAAAATTCTTCAGCAAAATCCATTTTAATTAAATCTATTAGTTTTGTATTTGAAATTCCATTTGATTTAAAGAAATCGAAAGCATTTGATAAAAACACATTTGTTTCCGATGAATTAGCCAATGAATCTAATAATGAAGGTTCAATTGTATTTATTTTTTCAAAAAACTCGTTATAAAAATCATTTGAATCTTTAATAGTTTTTGATTTTAAAAGAATTACTGGGTTTAT
>OKXB01000460.1_pt1 | contig 51740 bp, 33 predicted proteins | sample 1601731 | NCBI WGS metagenome assembly OKXB01 (sample SAMN04414077, study PRJEB24778) | human gut metagenome | material: faecal | host: Homo sapiens
CGAAGACGCCCTGAACTACGAAGGCGTAGGCCACGGTGGCGGTGATACCGGTATGATCCGCGACTGGATCGAAGCCATCCGCCGCCAGGATGCCAGCCTGATGAGCACACCACTCGACGAGTCGCTGGAAAGCCATCTGATAGCCTTTGCGGCAGAAAGAAGCAGGAAAGAAGGGAAAGTGATAAGCCTTTAAAAGTCAGAGCCGTCCGCCGACCAGCTTATATCCGATCCCCCGTACATTCAATATTTTGATACGGGGGTCTTTCTCTAATTTATGGCGTAGTTTGGTGATAAATACATGCAGGCTGCGGGTATTGTAAAAGCTGTCGTTACCCCAGAGTTGCAGCAGGATATCCTTCGTATCGACCGGCAAAGTTCCGCTCTCGCAAAGAAGCCGCAACAACTCCGACTCCCTGAATGACAGTTCGATCTCCTCACCGCCGATCTGCAAAGTCTGGGTAGAGGGATAAAAGGTGTAAAGTCCCAGTTCATGGTAAATAACGGCTACCGGTTCAGACTGGCTTTTCACTGTCAAAGCCTTCACCCGGGCAATCAGTTCACGGAGGCTGAAAGGCTTCCGCAGGTAATCGTTCGCCCCAAGCCCGAAACCGAACACGATATCGTCCACCGAAGAACGGGCACTCAGAAACAGTACGGGCACCTCCTTATCCATCCGGCGAATGCGGCGAACCATCTCGAAGCCGTCCACCTCCGGCATCATCACGTCGGCAATGATCAATGCGGGATGCTCCTTGAAATACTGTTCGAGCCCCTCCAGACCGTCGCGGGCAATAGCAACTTCGTAACCTTCCTCTTCCAGGGCATCTTTTACGATCATTGCCAAAGAGACTTCATCTTCTACTAATAGTATGTTCATAATCTCAGGTTATTGAGGTAATGTAATTATAAAACAGGTGCCTTTACCGGGTTCGCATTCCACTGTGACGCTCCCACCATGTTTCTCCACCATAGTCTTCACATAGAACAGTCCGATGCCATAGCCTTTCACCGGTGACTGACGGACAGAGGGTATGCGGTAGAACTTATCAAAAATATGGCGGCGGTATTCTTCGGGGATGCCAGGACCATTGTCCTGTACCCGTATCTGTGTCTTTCCCTCCGTCGCCACCGCCCGTATCGTTATTTCCGGTTCTTTATCCGCATATTTGATGGCATTATCCACCAGGTTGCTGATGATGCTGTACAAATGGATACGGTCTGCTCTCAACGTGATTTCCTCCGGCTGATACTCTGTCCGAATGCGGAAAGAGCGGGACGATTTTATCTTCTGTTGCTCCACGAGCCTGGCTATCAAATCATTCAAAGACAGTTTTTCTATCACCAGACGGATATCTTTCCGTTTCTCTAAACTGAGCGAAAGGATTTGTTCCACCATCCCGCCCAGGCGTTCCAGTTCCTCATGACAAAGGTGCAGATATTTATCAGCCTTTTCTCTATTATCCAGCAGGTTATAATGGATAATAGATTCAATGGCGGCATACGAAATGGCGATCGGTGTTTTCAGTTCATGAGTAACGTTATGCGTGAAATCATCTTTCAACTGTTCCACCGTCTTCTGATGGAATAGAAACCAAATCATATAGGCAAACGATAAAGCAAGAATCAGCAGAATCAGGAAAGAAGAAACCAGAATCCCCGTCATACCAGCCAGCGAAGCCATGCGGGTGGATTCCACATAGACATAGAAAGCTCTTGGAGTAAAAGTAGTGTATTTCCAGGTATACAGGTGATAGCGTGACAAATCTTCTCCTTCGGGGACGGAAGTGGCAATGACCGTGCTGTCGGTAAGCAGACGTATCTCCGTGAAATGGCGGAGGTTCAAGTTCTTTTCCCGTAGATTAGCTGTCAGCAGGCTATCGAACTTTGCTATATTAACAGGAGAGATCGTGTCAATGATTTCATGAAGGCTACGCTGCATCTGTAAACCCAGCTCACCCAATGACTTGAAATCGTCGCCCACTTTGACTGAGTAGCTTTGCAGGACTTTCTTCATATCCTCATCTACTCCGCTTGCATAAGAAAGAGACGCCTTCTTCTCTATGATGCTGACCGGTTGAATGACCGAATCTTTATCTGAAAAACGGGTAGTCAGGGCAACTCCTCCCCGATCATCGGCCTGCGATATCGTTACCCGTTGCTTATTCGTCTTTTTGCTGATAAAGTCAGCACGACTAAACAGTTCGACATGGTCGGCATTGCGGATAGCCTGCATAATGTACTCCCTGTTCTGCTGTTGCAGGGAATGGTATAATCCGTTTATCCAGAACAACTGGTAGACGAAGATTCCCGACAAAGACAGAATAACCAAGAGAATGATATACTTGAACGATGATTTCATGCAAACAAATATAAGGAATCTCCGCCATGCAGCTTCCCGCTTTAAATCAAAATAACACAGTTTTCGCCGAATGTTATTTAGTCTTACCAAATGAAAGCCTTTTTTGGTAATCACTGGCGTCCTCCCTACCTTTCGTATAAAAACAAAAGGCCATGAAAAGAATCTATTACTTATTACCGATAGCCGGCTTACTCTCGCTTCCCACACAAATGCTGGCACAAAAACAGACTGGTAGCGAAACCATCCTGGTCAACGACAGCATCACGTTGAACCTGCCGGAAGTATTCGTCAAAGCGGAACGGCCGCTGGTAAAGGTGGCCGACGGAAAACTGCAATACGACATTCCCAACCTGATGAAAAGCAAACCGGTGGATAATGCATTCGATATATTGGGGGAACTGCCGGGAGTAGGCAAGAACGGCGACAATATCTCTCTGCTCGGTACCTCGGAAACCACCATCATCATCAATAGCCGGAAAAGTTCGATGACACCGGAACAGTTGACCGACATGTTGAAAGCAACTCCTTCGTCCAAGGTAAAAAAGATAGAAGTGATGTACAGCACTCCACCTCAATACGGCGTAAGGGGGGCATCGATCAATGTGGTTATCGAGAACGACCGGAGCCTGGCGGATATCCTGAAAGGAGAAATATCGCTGACAGGAAAACAGGCCTGGTATTTTTCTCCTACAGCACTGATGAATCTGTCCTATACCGGAAAGAAGTATGCCGCCGACCTCTCCTACTCGGCCAATTACCGTCACGGACGTTCGACAGAAGATATGCATGCAGAACCGACCGTGAACGGTACAAAATACGATATTCTGCAAAAGAACTGGTCGGAAAACAAAGGCATCTCCCATAACCTGCGGGGTGCCTTCGAATATGATTTCAGCAATAAAGACAAGCTGTCGGCCTCCTATACAGGAAAATATGTACAAGACAAGCCAGTATCCCTGAGGGGCGGACAGACAGATTTCAAGGGTATCGAAACCGTTAATACGGCCAGCCGGACTACAGGTCCTTCGTTTCTGCATAGCACACGGATCGACTACAACGGACATAAAAACCTGAATGCAGGCATCGACTACACCTTCTACAAAGATGAATCCTTGCAGGACCTGGTTAATAATTTTGAAGACAGCAACGACCAGGACAGACGCAACGAGAGCAAGCAAAAATCACAACGAGCTAATATATATATCAACCACTTCGTTGTCGTAGGAGAAGGATGGAAGATTTCTTACGGGGCAGAAGCCTCCTTGTCGGGAACGACCAATGAGGCTTCCGCCCTTCTGAATAATGAAAAGGAAAACGAAGGGACCTTCTATATGAAACAAAAAGAACATTCAGCAGGTATATTCGGCGGTTTCTCCCGTTCGTTCGGAAAGAAATTCACGCTGAATGCTTCGCTGGCTGTCCGTTATTACAAGGCTTCAGTTGATTCTGCCGGAAAGAAGGGTACGTTATGGGATCAGGCAGACTTGTTTCCGTCGCTTTCCGCCGTTTACCGGATCGACCGTTCGAATATGTTACAGTTCTCATTGTCGAGTAACAGAAAATATCCTTCCTATTGGGCAACAACTCCCAATACCTATTATATGAATATCTACAGCGTGATAAAAGGTAATCCGCAGTTGAAACCGGAACTGAACTATTCGATGCAACTGACATATGTCATAAAGAATAAATATGTACTGGGTGCTTTCGCTAACTTCCAACCCGACAAGATACAGCAGATGTCGTATCAGCAACCCGACCGTCTGCAATCGGTCTTCCATTCCATCAACCTGGATACGCATACGATGTACGGACTGATGGCCGTTGTTCCTTTTCGTGCCGGCGAAGTGCTCAGTTCGCGACTGACGCTGATGGGGTTCAGCATCCACGACAAAGGCACGCTGGTCGATATCAACTTCGACAGAAAGAAGTTGTTCGGGCGGGCAATGCTGACAAATACGATCTTTCTGACGCGCGACAAGAACCTTTCGCTCGACATCAGCGGCGATTACAGTTCGCCGGCGATCCAGGGCATTTACGACATCGATCCCCTGTATAGCCTCGATGCCGCACTGGTATGGACACTCCCCAAAAAGAGACTTCGCCTGACGCTTAAAGGCTCTGACCTGCTAAATAGCCAGAAACCTCTCACCCATATCGACGAACAAAGACAAAAGAGCCGGATGGAGTTGTTCCAGGATATACGCTCCGTCTCCCTGACACTCCGTTACAGCTTCGGTGGCTACAAAGAGAAAAAGGTGAAATCCGTAGATACTTCGCGGTTCGGAACTTAATAAGATTCAGTTTTGATTATCCGGCAAGTGAATAATCAGCCGGATAATCAAAACAATCTTTTAAACTATACAAATTTAAGTGCTGTTTCATTGATTCTTTTACTCAAATCCAGTAAAGCTGCTGCAAAGCGTTTCCGTTCATCTTCTGTAAACCGAGCTGGTTTTCCGTTCACTTTATTACCGTTTAAACGTTGATAAAGCCAGGTTTTACTTTTACCAAAATACTCTTTCGCAATATAACTCAACGATAAAGCATTCGCAACGTCTCCTAACTCCAATGCCAACTTAACATCCTGTAATTCTGACTTTATAGCCTTCAACCCTTTTTCTGTAGCTTCAGTAAAAATCATTTTCTCATCGCCCGGCATCGCTTCTATCTTCTGTGCCCGCTTTTCCTGAAACATCGCACGTTCTTTGGGCGTCATGTTTTTAAACAGTTCAAAATCGGCCTGCATATCTGCTGTAGGTAAGAATTTAGATAAATCTTCCATAAATATATAAGTTTAATTCCCTTTTGTTGGGATTTTGTTTTTACTCAGATTTCAATATCTCATCTATTTCCGCAATCATATCCAATATATCATTAATATGTTGCTCAAATTCCGGTTCCTTCTTTATTACCCGATTTCCTGTATGAAATTCAAATAATAATTTCAGGTTCTCTTTCTGTCGGATAAGCTCCTCCTTCTCTTCTTTTGTCATAGCTAAGATTTTTTATATTAATACTGATTTATTTGATTTTACAAAAGTAATAATCCTTGAATCATTCTGCAATAATCCAAGGATTATTTTTATAGAATTAATGTAACGGTATCCCTGCCGGAACAATCGAAACCGCTTCCTCTTTCTCCAACGTCAGCATAAGAAGGCCATTCTTCACCGGCACTGCGGATTGTTTCAATGTCGAACCATTCATAGTTATGGAATATATATCCACTGAGCAGACTTTTTCCCAACCTTCCGGCATCCGCCAGCTGCGGTTATTGTAGCCTTCTGCGGAATAGGCGATGATCTCGTTCTCGTTCCAAAGAGCGGGGACGAACAGGTTGTCGTTCTCACGCAGGATAAAATCGCCTTTGCGGATGATGTTCTTTCCATCTTCCACACGGGCTACGACACCATCACTGTAATACAACGCGTCATCGATAAAAGCAACACGTTCGAGACGACTCAGATAATACCAGGGCAACGTCATCGTACAGAACTGAGACAGGAAACCGGGAAGATTATCCTTGTCTTTCTGAAAAATCTCTTCACCTTGCATACTGGAACCGAAACGAAAATCACCTTGTCCGTCCCGATGTGTCCGTCCCCTTGCCGATAACCGTTCGGGGACTTCCATCTGGAAGTTTATATCCGCCGGAAACCACCACGACATAGGTTGCAAGCCGACAAAACCTTCTCCCGCCGGATGAGCCCAGAAAATACCTTCACCAGTGACATCGAATCCTTTTTCGCGCCAGTATTTAAAGATCTTCCGCTGTGTTTCTACCTCTTTATACATATCAATCCCTCCGTTCTCCGGTTTGGCATGCCAAGGACTTAACGGACGGTTTTCCGGTTGCCAGTAAGCCATAAAAGCGTCGATATGAATGGTATGGCCTTCCTTTAGTTCGGGAACCATCCCGATCAGGTTGTCGATACGGGTTTTGGCGAAGCCTTTCTCCCACTCTTTCGTATAGCTCAGATGATAAGCTCTATGTCCTTTGACATATTCCCAGATGGATTTCAGGTTTCCATTGACATCACGTGCAATAATATCATTTTTGATATAAGTATCCCAAAGAGGACTTTCCTCGAAAGCATCGACCATATTGATGTGCAGACTGATAGTCGTATTATAAGCACGTGCTTCACGGATCAGCCAACGGAGACTTTCGAGAGCTGTAGCATCTTCTTCGCGTTTCAGCTTAGGGTTGACGACGCTCCAGTCGGGATAAAGATGATCATGACCACCACGCTGCCAACCGACCAGGTAAATGATCTTCGGGATACCGCGTGTCAGATTATCCACTCGTTTCACCACATCGAGCGCCTGAGCGAATGTACAAAGGCATGACGGGTCTTCTTTTTGGAAAATCACGTTGTTCGGATCAGGTTCATTCAGTTCGCCATCGTACCCCATAAAAAGTTTCAACACCAGGGTCTGGTGGTAATCACGATAATAAGGGGCAACAACGACTCTCTTTTTCGCCTGATAAGTGGCACCGTCTTTCTGATAGACGGCAGTCACTTCAGCCAGTCCGCCATCCTTCGGGATTAACTGATCACCGGATAAAGCGACAACCTCGACATTTCCACTGGCACTGACTGTACGTACGGATAAAGCGATATCGGATAAGGAGAGATCGGATGTCTTTCCATTAGAATAATGACCGGTAACACGAAGGGTTCCCTTTTCTCCGGGATTACGTACCGGATTCAGAGTTTCTTTATCCAATTGGATAGAGATCTCCTCTAGTTTGTTCTGTGTACAACAAGACAGACAAAACAGAATTGTAAGTACATACAAAGATATTTTCATGATAAAATTCAAACTTTATGAATCGGGTGCAAAATAATAGTCATTCACTCAAAAGGATCAGCCATCCGCGTTTCGGATCGACAGGAATCAGATCGGTCGGCGTAAACTCCCGTGCTTTCTGAAAATCGGTAATATCCGGAGCCTGCATACGGACAGACGACGGATTCAGACCTAATTGTTTCCAGTCGATATTCAGTTTAACCTGCTTCTTCGTACTGGAATAATTACCGATCGACAGCAGTGTCTTGCCTTTATTCACGTACGTCGTTACTTTCACATCTTTATCCGAAATGGTCACAACCGGATTCTTTTCCCAGAAGCCGATCATCTGCGCATCCATGATCCCGAATTCATCCCACAGCTTCCAAACATGCCGCGGATTACCAACAACACCTTCAGTATACCAAGGTAAACGATTCGTCATGCCATATTGCATTCCTAACCATTGGTTACCTCCACCATGCAACATATCCCCCATTAAGCCGAAAGGAAGACCGGAGACTTCTACCAGCCAGTTTGCCGGAGACATTTCGTTATACATGAAACTTTCGCCAAACCATACCTTGTCTACGTAAGGGAAGTACTCTGTATACTGGGTAGCCGGTCCACGTGAGAAACCAGTATTCGAATGCAAGTCGATAATACAACCCGGCTTCACCTCTTCCATCGCATGACGCATCCGTTTCAGCATGTCACGGCCGAAAGCGACATCATCCAGATACAACCCATCGATGCCGGTATATTGCACTAACCATGCCAATCCTTCCACATAGTAATTGTACCAACGTGAATCGCCTGTAGCCGTCAAGACAGATGCATCGGCAATGACACCTCTTTTCTCTCCTTTATCAAAATGCTGGTACCACTGAGGAGTATAATCGGTCACATAATGTTCGCGACACCAAGGGAAACCGCCCCCGTTACCGCCTTGCAAGATTTCATCGCCCAAGCTGCGCAATGCCCAGATTTCCGGGACAACATTGGTCAACTCGCGGATGGTATAATACAACTTCACCTTACAACCCTTGCCATGCCATTCATCCGCAAAAGCCTTGATGGAATCGGCTGTCATGAACGGGTAATTAATGAACGGATTCAGGTCGTTGGCATGATGTACGTTGATGATCTTTATACCCGTCTCCACATCTTTGGCCTCCGGTCTGGGAGTACCCCCATTATGGTAATACCGGTTGGTAAACTGGCTGCGGCTATTTACTTTCTTTACCGGGGTGAGCAGCAAAGAAAAATCGAACGTCAAGTCTTCGCCGGTTTTGAGAGTACGCGCACCGCTGTATGCCGTCGCCGTTGTCAGGTTACCGTTACGGTTGATACGGAAACCGCCTTTGCCGTTGTTATACCAGCTTTCGGGATAAGCCGGACGATAAAGATTCAACAGCGGACCGGTATAACTAGCCCCGCGCAGTTCGCAATGGATACCAGCTTTTTCGGAACCACACCAAAAACTGTCGAAAGGCCACAGCCACGAAGCTCCTTTGTTGGTCGGGATGGAAACGGCAAAATCGTGTACCGTCTTTCCTTGATTATCCCACCCTCCGGAATAATTAGCCGGGGTTTCCTGCCCAGGCAAACCAAATCCCATGAAATAAGAGGAGGCTTCGCTTTTCATCGGTATCTCAAGACGGATGTCTTCAATCTGCAACTCTTTTTTAGGAGTGATGGTATAGACATAGTTCATCCAGCCGTCAAACCCCATCGTGCCTGTACAAGCCAGTGCCAAGTCATCGTCTTCCGCCTTCCAGGCACCCGATATTTTTCCTTCGGATCGCCCCGTCAGATCGATCGTCCCGTTTAGCTTCTTTTCTCCCGAAGCTGTACGGATGACAAAGCGCACGGGAGAAGCCAACACTTCCTGTCCCCACGAGTCGATAGACGACGGCAGGGCGGTCTGCCTGTCGAAAGACACCTCACGCCCCAGGCAGGAAACACGGTTGTCGGTCAACGACATGGCCGTGTAGCCTTCGGTCGGTTTGTCACTGATTCCCCGGGTTGAGTTGAGCCAGCGCAGACGGCTATGACGCCAAAGTTCGCCATCGCCACGGTCTGCCAGCATTTTACCGGACACTTTCAGTTCTATTTCTACAGGAACAGCATATCCTGTTTCATCTTTTAAAGTAACGATGCCTTTATACGTACCACTGGGTTGGTCTGCTTTCAGATCCACCCCGAACCATAATGGTTGAACGGCATCCGGAGCTACACTCACCTTTTTGGTAAACGTTTTTCCTTTCGGATTTACTCCATTTATATTGAAGCAAGTAATCGCTCCCTCCGGAATCAGGTTGTTTCCACTTTTCAAGCCGGATGTTTCATAAGTAACACTCTTCAATTCGTCTTTTGCAGCCCACACACCTAACTGGAAGGTGTAATATTCGTTCGGTTGGGCTTTCCCGGTAAACGACGTTTGCAATGGACTTTGCAACCATTTATAAGGAACATCTGCTTTCATACGTATAGGCAATGAGCGATCTTCCGGGAAGACGAGAAAGTGTCCGGAATTGGCTTGCCGGTAACTCTCTTTCTCACTGGCCGAAGCTGCAACTTCCATCGGATAGAAACTGTCGAACTGCGTACGCGATTCTACACGGACGATCGTAGCTTCCGGAAGTTGCCCGGCAGAAGATCCGGACGACGTAACGGCCAGCCATTGCCGGTCAGGTGCCTCTTCCTTCGGATAATATCCCCGGTGATAATTACCATGTCCTTCCTGTACCAGGTAAGGCAGGTAATAAAAGAAATAAGTGCCTTTCTTTTTGACAGGGCCAAACAGAAGCTCACATTGTTCGTTATTGACTTCCAGTCGCTGGATGTTGGGGATCGTATCTCCCGTCTCTGCATCGACAATCAGAAAACGACGGTTCTCCACCTCCTTATCGGGGCGCCGCCAGTCGAAGGATAGCTTGACCGCTTCAGCCGGAGCGTCAACCGCCAGTACGGCACGATGGTTACCCAAAGCTTCGTTCCACGGAGTCTCAGCCACTGCATACGTGTAGGGTGCCAGTGCTGTATCCTGGCAACAACCAATCCCTATATAGACAAATAATGCATACAATAATAAATGTTTCATGAAGTTAGAATTTTAAGATATTAAAAACCAGATTTATTACGCCCGGTAGAAGGGATTACCGATACTGCTTCATCCGGCTCGAGCGACAGGCGGACACATCCGTCGGCACATACTTCACTGCTTTTATAAAAGATACCGGAAGGTGTTATCTTATAAATATCCACGCTTTGCACGTCCGACCAGTCGGGTGGCAATTGCCAAGACTTGCCGGTATACCCTTTTACAGAGTAGGCCATATATTCCCGTTCGCCACGCCAAAGGACCGGCATGAAAAGGTCATCCTTATCCCTCAACACCTGTCCATGGTGGATGATGGTAGAATCTTTCAGCGAAACAACCAGGTCGTCGTTGTAGTAAACGACACGATTTCCGCCTTTCCCTACCAACTTTTCCCGCTTGTAACGGTTCAGGTAAACATAGGGCAGCGTTCCCGTATAGAACTGGTAACGGTATTTATCTATCCAGTTGACATCGGGCAAAGATCCGTTTTCCAAATTACCGAAACAATCTTCACCGCGTCCGCTCATACCAAACAGAAAGCCCAGTTGGAGCTGTTCTTTGGTCAGATCAGGAAATTGCTTGGCAAAAAGATAAGAAGCACCGCCGGTTGTCATGTAAGCCGGATATTTCATATAATCGCTTTCAGTCGCTTCAAACCACAAATACCACGGACTTACACCGATAAACAAGTCTTTTCCTTCCCGCAAGCGGTTAAAACTCTCATGGGTTACATCAATACCTCTACTTCTGAAATACCGGAATATTCTTCGCTGATAGTTTTCTTCTTCCGCCCACGAAATCTTTTCATAAGGATTGTCACGCACAAAGAAAGCATCTATCATAATCGATCCGGCTTCCTGAATAAAAGGCAATAGTTCCAACAAAGCATCAATCCTCTTTACTGCATAGCCGCTCTCCCATTCGTTCTTATAACAGACCTGATAGGCTTTACGGTTATTCCAAACTCCAATCTGCATCGGTGTTCCATCCGTATTCCGGGAAATAAAACCTTTGGACAAATATTCTTCCCAAAGGGGACTGTCCTCATATGCATCCGTCATATTCACATGGACGCTAATATAAGTATTATATTTCCTCGCTTCTTTCGCCAGCCACAACAATGATTCACGTCCGGTGGCATCGCATTCCCTTTTCAAGTGATTATTCACTTCAAACCAGGCAGGATACTTATCGTCATGCCCGTTATATTGCCATCCGACCAGATACAATGTCTTCGGAAGTCCTCTCGTTACAGCATCCATCTGTTTAACCAAAGACAAGACCTGCTCGAAGGTATAACAAAGCACTGGGTCTCCCTTTTCATCCGGATAAGACAACATGATCTTCATTACTTGCATCTGATGGTACGGATGCATATAAGGTTGTTCGGGACGCATCGTTTTCGTCCAGTCGTATTTCTCTCCGGTGATATTCCGCCAGGATTCATTCGAAATTCCCTGGGAAAATAATGAATGGTTAACGAACAAACATACAAAACACAAGAACCAAAAATGAGTTTTCATCATCTTCTTCATTTTTACATTAGTACATTATAGAAAAGGCTGTCCGATCTATATAGAGACACGGACAGCCTCAGGATTTCAGATCTAAGGGTATAAATATAGTTACTTATTTAAAGCAGTAACTTGAATTGTCCAATCTTTTTTCGTACCATTAGCAGCTGTCACCACATATCTGCGTGTAGTAGAAAAATCACCGGGAGTACCTAATGTCGGAGCTCCGTCCTGCGGAGCTATAACCGCAGCCGTAGAAAGATTGAATTTCCCCACAAGATTAGTCAGTGCTACCGTATTGCGAATCGCTTCGGTAAAAGGACCGTCGGCCGCAGGAACCGTAACCGTACAAGTGATCGTTCCGGCTTCCGTATTGATTACCTTATCACCGACCGTCAATGTAACGACTTTTACAATCGGCTCACCGTTGATCCATTCATCGGTCGGATCTTTATAGCGGAAGTCAAACTTCACATCGGTGATGTTCGCTTCCTCGAATGCAGGTAGATCCTCCAAATTGCCTTTCAGACATGAAGAGCATACTAAAACAAGCATTAACAACAGACTATTCTTCACCAGTTTTATCATATTCTTTTTCATACTTCATTTATATTAATGATTAATCATCTATTACCAACCCGGATTCTGGGGACCTAAATTAGCATTACGGTCGATCTGTCCCTGTGGGATAGGAAGCAGATAACGACGGTCTTCACGGAATTCACGAATATCATTGTCACCGTGGGTCACTTTACCGACATAGAATGATTTACGATCATTTGTAATCTCTACATAAGTAGGTATTTCTGTAAATCCGGCAATCTTACCACCCGGTGCCACGCCGTTATTAGCATATCCTCCGTGTTTACCCCAACGTAGCAAGGTCCAGTAATAATCGTTCTCCATCGTCAATTCACAACGGCGTTCCTGTTTGTAGAACTTCCAGGCCTCTTCCAGGCTATTCACCTGTTTAGCCGGTAATTTACCATGAACAGTACGAGTCTGGTTACAGATAGCTACAGCATCGGCATAATTACCCTCTCCCATTCCTGCCAACCACAAGATCGCTTCAGCTTTATTCAGCAGGACGCGACCGTAACGGGTTACCACATAATGATAATCGGTCGGGGTTCCAGCCAAAACACGAGGTTCTACATTATATACGCCTTTGCGCCAGTAATAATTAGTTAATCCCATATGAGGACCTAAGCCACCATTTACCTTACGCCACAAGTTACCATTCACGGTTAAATGAATATCTTCATTCCACCAGGTCGTCCCATCATACACGAAAGTATCATAAAAACGGGCATCACGGTTACTATACATAATCTCGTTGATAGGCTTATCTCCTTTCGTATTTCCATAAAACAATACTTCTGCCTTTTCCTGATCGATCGCCCAATCAGGGGCCGCCCCCTGGACAAGCGTTACATTATTCTTAAACTGAGTCGATTCGCTCCAAACCACACCTTGTCCGGTCGCCTCATCGATCACTTCGTAACCGTCTACTAAATTTTGTGTAGGGGCCCACCATAACCAACCGATAAAAGGTTGTCCGCCATTTGTCTGGAACAACGGACCGCAGCCATTCTTTACCAGGTTATCATTATTGGTATTGGGCATCACATTCTGTAGCGGTGCTATGGCATCCGTATTCGTATTTGCCTTATCCCGATAGATAGCAAAAATGATCTCACTGGAATAAGGATCTTTTTCATTGAAGATATTCCCGTAATTACTTCCTAAAGAAGCACCTTCCACAGCATCAGCCGCAGCAATGGATGCTTTCAGCCATTCTTTCTTTTTTGCAACATCTGTTTCGTAAGCGGCTGCCTGTAGAGCTATTTCCGATTTAAAGGCATAAGCCATATTACGAGACAATTCCCCTGCTTTTACAGAAGTAGGTAAATCAGGAATGGCAGCATCCAAATCGTTCAATATATAAGTATAACTTTCAGTTGTTGTTTTTGTAGTAGGCATCATCATTCCATTACTGGCCGTATCAGCCGGAGCCAACACACGATCGACCCATACAAAACGCCCCATCGTACGGGCCTGACGATAATAAAGTAATGCACGCAATAACTTGCCTTTCGCTATCAGGTCTTTAGAATCTGCATCCGAAAGACCTTGCCCCGTATATTCAGCTGCTTTCTCGATAATCAGATTGCAACGGCGAATATTCCCGAAGTCCCCTAATCCTCCATCACCACTGTACCGGTCCATCTGTTCACGAACGAAACCTATTCCTCCGTTGGAATGAACAGCATTACTTGTACGTTCTTCCCAGGTTGTCTGGTTTCCGTTCACATAACCATACATCACATTACTTATCGTTCCGGTAACAAAAGCATCAGCTGTCGATTTAGATCCCCATACGGTTGCTTCATCATACGTTTCAAAGGGTTGAGTATCCAACACATTACAAGAAGCAACTCCCAGTAAAAGTGACAAGGATGCCAATGATACTATATTCTTTAGTTTCATAAGTCTATTCTTTATTTAATGATTAAAATCCAAGGTTCAAACTAATGGCATATACACGTTGCATCGGATAATCATAGTTATTTGTACTACCATTTTCCGGGTCAAAGCCATATTTCGTAGCAGGTGAAATCGTAAATAAGTTCTGACCGCTTAACACTACCTGACATTTATAAAGCCATTTAATGTTCTTCAATAAGACTGAACGGAAATCGTAACCTAACTGAAGTGATTTCAAACGAATATAGCGTCCGTTGACCAGCCAAAAGTCGGAGGTAACATAGTTATTATTTCCATTTACACTCGAGTTCATTGCTATTCTCGGAAATTTAGCATCCGTATTATCCGGCATCCAATAATCCAACTGATAAGGATACACCATTGTATAACCGCCGGTTGATTGTCCACGTACCACATCTTCAATATACATGTCACGTGAAGTTGCCCCCTGGAATAAGATATTGGCAGAAAATCCTTTATAGGAAAGATTGGCATATATACCATAGTTGCCGCGCGGAAAGCTGTTTTTTCCGATACGCCACTGGTCGGCACCATCAATAAATCCGTCACCATTCATATCTTTATAAATGATATCACCGGCAACCAGATTGGAAGAACCGTCGCGACGGGGTAAATTCAATGTCTGATCCGAATTTTGATAATATCCCAGATTGGTATAACCCGTACCATAATATCCCGTTTGTTGAACCTGTCTTAGATATGGATTTTTTTGATTCGCTAAATCTTCATCCCAGGCTACAGCTACAAGCTGGTCAAAATAAGTAAAGTTAGCACCCACCTCATAATTGAAATCACCCACGTGGTCTTTCCAGGAGAGATTAAATTCATAACCGGCACGGCGATGTTCACCATTTGATTTAACTTTCGGAAGAGATAATCCCAATGGATCAGCGTACCCTACATTAGACGGAGATGTCAGATAACCGGTTGTTTTCATATAGAAGTAGTCGAAGCTACCGGATAAACGTTCGCCTAAAGTATTAAAATCGAAACCAATATCCGTAGAATTAATCGTATACCAGGTTATGTCATCACTAATCAAATTACCTTCACTAAAAGTCGGAACAATTTTACCATCAATTACATAACCACGTTCTGTCAAACCATAAGATGTCAAATAACTAAACCTACTGACATCGGCCATCCCGACCTGACCATAACTGGCGCGAAGTTTCAAGAAATTCAATATATTACGTTCCTTCAACGGTTGAAAAAAACCTTCTTCCGACACAGCCCAGGCTGCAGAACCGGAAAAGAAATTACCCCAGCGACGATCTTTTGGGAACAAGTCACTTCCATCATGACGCAAGGACCCTTCAATATAATATTTTTTCTTATAATTATAAGAAGCCCTGGCCACTAAACCGGCACTACCTCTCTCCCATTCACTACCACCGTTCTCCATCGTATCAGAAGGACCGGCCCCCATTTGGTCGATCATAAAAATATAATTTTTACGTTTGGCATCAAAACCTCGTCCAAAAGCGTAACTTTGTTCATATCCTAATGTGGCTGACACGTTATGCGTTTCGTCCAAAAAGGAACGATTGTAATCTACAAAGTACTGCATTGTCCACATACGATTGTTGGAAGTTGTATATTGCAAGCTAACAGGAAAATCCGGCCCTTTATTTCCCTCTAAATCATATTGGGGAGCAGTCTTGTTCCATTCTTTGGTATCATACATTCCATAACGGTAATTACCTCCCACTTTCACTTTCAATCCTTCCACACCGTATACATTCCATTCGGCATTAAAAAGACCGGTAATCATCTTGTTATCAAATTTAAAATAACCGGATTCAGAAGAGACTTCAGCAACAGGATTGTCGTACCCTACATAGATCTGGCCGTCTTTATTATATGCTAATCCCATAGGTCCCTGATTCTGGATATGCCCCCAGGTTTGCCAGTAGCCGGTTGAATATTGGGAACGTGGAGTTTGCATAGTCGAAATATAACCATCCAAACCAAATGTCAGTTTCAATCCCAGATCCTTAAACTCCGATACTTCATTCATTCTGACATTGTATCTTTTAAACCATTCCGTATCGGCTTTGTACATCGACTTCTGGTCGTATGCCTGAAAAGAAACATAATACTTATTAAATTCCGAACCACCACGTACAGCCAGTGAATGCTTTGTTTCCGGAGTTAAATTACGTAGCATTATCTTTTGCCAGTCCGTATTCGGATAATTATACGGATCAGATCCTGTACGATATTTTTCTATTTCCTCATCCGTCCAGCGAGGTTCCAGGCCATACAGATTACGTACTGTATTGTCGAATGATGCCCGTTCGTATGAATCCAGTTTCTTTTCCAAATAGGTCGGTTCACTCCAACTCTGGTTAAAACTATAATCTACACGAAGCCCTTTCAAACCGTTCTTCGTTTTTACCACCAATACGCCATTTCCGGCACGTTGTCCGTATACAGCAGCAGCAGCGGCATCCTTCAAAATAGACATCGATTCGATATCGTCTGAGTTTAAATTAACAAAGTCATTATACTCAGAAACAAATCCATCGATAACAACAATAGGTGTTCCGCCACCACGAATAGAGACAGTAGACTGTTTATTCAAACCACCACCAGCCGAAGTAACGATCAAACCTGTGGCACGCCCAGCCAATGCATCTGTAACATTGGCTACCGGCACGTTTTTCATTTTCTCCGTATTCACAGTAGACACCGCCGAAGTAAGGTTACGTTTTGAGTTGGTACCATAACCAATCACAACAACTTCCTCCAACGCTTTCGAGTCTTCCTTTAGTGTAATATTCAATGTTGTTTTATTACCGACAACCACTTCCTGTGTCGTGTAACCGATAAAAGAAATGACTAAAACCGGTGACTTGATATCTTTCAGGTCCAGAGAAAATTTACCGTTCATATCGGTCGTTGTACCTATACCCGCCTGATCCTTAACCAGGACATTGGCACCGATAACAGGTTCGCCGAAGTCATCTACGATCGTTCCGGTAACAATCGTAGTGGGTTGTGACTGTTGCTTTACTTCTTCTTTTTTGAATAATACAATATGTCTGTCCGTTATTTTATATCCCAACGATTTATTACGGAGCAGGACTTCCAATACTTCATCTATAGATTTGTTCTTCAGATCGACGGATACTTTCTCATCCAGGTTTACCTCATTCAGTTTATACACGAAGGTAAACTCTGACTGATTCTCTATAGAATTTAATACCTGAAGGATCGTTCCATTCATTTCAAGGTTCAATTTTGTTACCTGGGAATAGGACAATGCGGCTGTGGCTTCCCATAAACTGACAATGAGGAACAATAAGGCTAATTTCGTTACTTTTAAAACTTGATCGCGTGTTTTATGAGAAATATTTCCCTCATTCATAGAGCTTTTTGCCCCATGAAACACTCTAATTAAATGTTTATTCATACATTTGCAAAATCTAGTTGATTATTTATGGCAATTGGTAGTTGCCGTTTACTTAAATGATCTGCGCTTAGAGCATAAATTGGGGATGTTGGTAGCATTCCCAATTTTTTTTACCGTTTTACGTACTGTTCATGGTCTTCAATTAATTTTTAAGGTTCAACAATCGTTTATCTGATATACACATCCCTATCCTTTATCTCAAATTTATATCTCATAGAGATTTGAAGGATAGACAAAATTTCCTCCAGCGACTCCTTATGCGTAAATTGTGCTGTCAGGAATACATCTTTTATGGATTCATTTTTCAAATGAAACTTCACACTAAAAGAATGTTCCAGCACTCTGAGGATCTCTCCGAATGTGATTTTTTCGAAAAAGAAGTCACCTGTCATCCATGAAGTATAAGAAGAAGTCCTTACCGGACGTACTTCGATACTTCCACTCTGCTTATCAAACAGTGCCTGTTCACCCGGAACCAAAATCTTATCAGGTGACGAGGAACTGTTTGTATCATTATATAATGCAACCGAGCCTTCAACCAGTGTTGTTTCGATCAAATCAGAATCCGGATCTGCCCAGATATTGAATTCCGTTCCCAAAACTCTCACATGCATGCCATCCAGGTTTACAATAAAAGGCTTCTCTTTATTCTCAGTCACATCAAAGAACGCTTCACCTGTCAGTTCTATTTGTCTTGTTTCACTATCAAACACTTCCGGATAGCGGATATGTGAATTTCCATTTAACCAGACAACAGTACTGTCCGGCAACAAAACCTGTGTCTTTGAGCCTGTCATGGAAGTAACCTCCAGATAAGCCAACGGCCTCGGTTCCAAATACATCTTATATAAGAAAGAAGAAACGACCAGCAATGCAACCGAAGCAGCAATCGACGCATATTTCCATACAGAAGAAACGCCCATTATGATCGCATCCGAATTCATTACCCGCTGCCATAGTTTTTCGTAGACAACATCCGGTTCTGTTTTAACCGGTTTAAACCGAATGCGTCCTGTAATCTCTTCGTCTTTTCTACTTTTTATATCCGACATCTTTTTTAATTATGATAATTATCCTGTTCACTTATATAGATGACAGCTTCCGGAAAAAACCCTAATAAAGAATTTCATTTTTAACATTTTAATAAAAAGGGCAGAAAATTATACCTATGGATATACACCTTTCGGCTTTTTTATCTACATTTGTTTCGTGCTTAAAAAGCATAGCGTTGCGGCACATTCACATGTTAAAAACATAAGCGTTAATGATATTATCCTAAATACGAAATCTAGACAATTTCATTATAGACGGATAGTAGACAACAAACGCTCATGTTCTTTATCTTGTTATATACGTACGTATACCCATGGGTGTACCTATATATCAAATAAAGAGCGTGGGTATGTTGTTTATATCGTCTATAAGGTAGTCTAGAACCTCGTATTTAGGTATATTCAGCAATTCCCACGCTTTCTTTATGTTCAATCCGGACAGGGAATTTCCGGATAAACAAACAGGTTCACCTTAGGAAAAGCAAATGTCCATCACGAATTCATTATATATATTCCACTGAATTACAGAAACTTTACTCTTCTATTTATTTCATTAAAAACACAGAGAACAAACTACACGTAAAAGAAAAGCCGTATATTTACTCCGGTAAAAACTGCTTTTTCTTTAGTATCGAGATAAACCACAGAACGCAGTACGTATGAAATTCAAAATAAGTGGATACACAAAATCATCCTTGATTGATAAAATCACTAAAGGGGACGAGAAAGCCTTTCGTCTGCTTTTCGACACGTACTATCAGCAACTGTTCCATCATGCTTTCTATTACCTGGCGTCTAAAGAGCAGGCTGAAGAAGCGGTATCCGACGTATTCTTTATTATATGGAAAAAAAGGGAGACGCTGGATAAAATAGATAATATTGAAAGTTACCTGTATACCTCCGTAAAACATCAGGCATTACATTACATACGGAGAACGAACGAGCCGGAAAAAGTACCTTTGGAATTGTATCATATCGAATTAATAGCCGATAATAATAACCCTGAATCAAAATTACTGGCTCAGGAACAACAGGAACTTATACAAAAAGCGATCCATTCATTACCTGAAAAATGTAAAGAAGTTTTTAGATTGTTTCTTTCGGATAAACTCAAACAAAAGGAAATAGCAACCCTTTTGGATATCTCACAAAAGACAGTGGAGGCACATATTGCTACTGCCTACAAAAAAATTCATGCTTACCTAAAGAAAAAAAGGTAAGAATCCCTTTCATTTCAGAAATATCACCGTGTCACAAATAACACTTTTTTATAGACATTATGATACAAAACAAGAATTATCAGTAACACACATATCTTCCAATATTCTCCTTCCAGAAAATAAAAATACACACTTATTAACACAACCTTTGTCTATTATCGAAATTACTCTTCGCTACATGCAAAAAATATTTCGTTTAAAACGAATATAAACTCCATTTAAAACGAAATATTTTTTTATTGCAGTCAAATTTTCAGCCACCAACAAGTCAAATCTTGTTAAATTAGCAAAAAAAGCCTTGTTCCACCGATTAAAAAAGAGCTAAAACATATGCTTTAAAACATATCGTGTATTCTAAAACGATATACATATCACACATTTTCCAACTATCTCAAATCACACAAAGAACCTATATGGAGATCTTTTTGATAGCAACCATAACAATACACCGTCTTTACGACAACCATCCGACCATTCACATAACATATCGAGCACAAACATCAGCACTACAATCGCTTAAAAAAAGACCGAGTCTGCTCTCCCTTCGTACAGCTTATTTACAAGACACTTAATATAACATTTTGTCAATCGGTTCGCAGTGATAACTGAAAGTAGAGATCACATTATCCTTTGTCCGGATAGTAAGCACAAAATCGTATGCTTTTCCTTTCTCAAACTTCATTTTACCGGGTAATGACACATTCGTCTTACCATAAGGATTCAGAGAAGACAACTTTGCCTGTCCCACTTCTTTCCTGTTTCCATCCTGTAATAATTCCAGTTTCAGGATGGCAGGTTTGGATGCCACCTGACCGAAATTCTCTACCACAACATTCATATCCTGACTATCTGGTGACACGATCGGCATCCGGGCAGAAAGGATCGGATCATTATAACTCACCCAGGGCAAACGGGCATATCCGAAAAGTAATTTGCCGGAAGTTGTTTTCCCTAATAATTTGGGCGCAAATTCTTCTGCGGTTATACCATTTCCTTTCGCATCGAAAGTAACGACCAGGTCTTTTCCTTCATTCTTCGTACTGAGCACTTTACAACCTTTACCATAATTCACCTCCGTAGATGCACCGAAACGAAGAGAGTTCAGGTCGATATCCGTTTGCGGATTAAATCCTTCTTCGGCTGCAATCTTAACACGAATAGTCTTTGTCTTCTCCGTAATCGGTTTCGTATCGAGAACAGTCAGCAATACACCCGGATTCAGGGGGATGCTGATGTTTTTGGAACTGTGGTTATCGTTTGGCAAATCTTCGTTCTTCAAGGTGTCGATAACAGCGAAATTTGCCTGGATGGCACGGCCATACTTATCCTGAAAGATTTTGATTCGTTCATATTTAAACCAGTTCTCCACTTTTCCATCTTCATGGAAAGAGACTCCCGGCTGGTAAGCCTCTCCCGGATCGGTTATCCAATTGATACCATCTTTCGAGCGTTGATAAAAAGCGATACGTCCCAACCAATCATTCACAATCAGATGGTATTGAACGTGGTCACGCCAGACAACAGGGTCTTCAAACTCCCCTTTTACCGGAGGATAAGCCCGCTTATCGGAAATCTGGTTGTAAGGCGAAAGCCCGGTCTGGCTGATCCATACACCACCTCCACGGCAAACCATCAGATAGGAACCGTCTTCCCGTTGAGCGAAAGTCAGGTTGGAAAGACCTTCTATGATACGGCGGTCGCGTTTATCAAAATCAAACTTCTTACGAGTCCACGGACCGTTCAGGCCATCGGAAATATAATATCCGTCGATTACATAAACAACAACACGTCCGTCTTTTAACCGGAAGGCTTCCGGATTATGTCCCGGACCTATCGTATCTTTTATTATGAAAGGACCTACCGAATTTTTACATACGGCATGGTAAACTGTCGAATTGGGCCAGAACATATGTCCTTTCGGAGAGTTCTCCGGCCAGCCGCAAACGTATAAATGATATTGGTTATCTTCTCCCAGCAGGATATTCCCTCCCCAATAGGAACGGACATCGTCTTCGATACCGTTATCGACATAACGTGGAACGACATCTTTGGCTCCCCAGACATCACTGCTCAGTTTTCCCGCCGGCATCGGAAGAAAACGGTCTATAAACCGGGCGCCTTCAACCAGGTGATCCCATTCGACGGGACGAGGTCTTTCGGTGATCTGGGCATTTATATCCTGCATACCGAACCAACAGGCAGCTGACGCACACAATAATAAAGAATAGAGTTTCATTGTATTAAGAATTAAGCTTTTAATGCTTCAAATGTATAACTTTTATATATTGAGTGCTGCGGCTTATACGAAAAAAAACTACGCAAAGGTTTGCGTAGTTTTCAACCGGATATTATTTAACGACAGGCTTTTCTTTTAATATTCCTCCTTCATTATAGCGCTGGTTATTGGGGAATCCTTTTTTATTTACCCCCTCTTTCATCAGCACTTTGAGTTCTTCCAGATAAGACTGGTACACCTTGCGGGGTTCCACTCCGTATTTCTTACATAAAGAGGCAGCCATACCGACAACCTCGCCCATCATCCCTGTCGTACGCATCACACGGACCGTACCCAGTGCAACATGCGTAACACTGATATTGCGCCCGGCCATAAACAGGTTATCTATATTGCGGGAGTAAAGACAACGATAAGGAACCGGATACGGATGGATCAGGATATGTTTCGTTACCGCCTTAAATTCATTTCCCGGAAAATGGGCGCTGTTTGCTGGATCCTGCCAATGCAGATCAATACTCCAGGTCGTAGCAAAAGAAGCATCTTCATGGGTGACATTTTTTGTAATGTCATCTTCTTTCAGAATATAGTCCCCCATCAAACGACGGGATTCCCGTTTGCCTGCCACATAGGCCACCCAGCCCAGTTTACGGTTGCGGTACTGAGTATTCTCTTTCATTTGATTCTTCAGGTAACTCCAATTGGAATAAACGACCAGCATGCCATAGTCACGAATGCGTTCAAAATCTTTAATCTGGTCCAGGTTCATTCCGGTCTCCCAGGTCCATTCACCCATCAGGACTTTCTCGCAATTCTTATCATTGAACTCCACGCCGTAACTGAAATCCGGAAAAGATGAGCTTCTTCCATTGTCTACGGAATACCATTGAACGGAAGCACCCATTGTCATCTTATCGGCCTTTTCGGGAGCGATACTTTCTCCGAATTCACTCTTGGCTTCACGTCCCATACGGAAATCGGCTCCGGCCAGATAGCCTATTGTTCCGTCTCCCGTACAATCTGAAAAGAGAGGGGCTTCAAACTTCTGTTCTTTACCACTTTCGATATGCCGGGCTGTAACGGATGTTATTTTATTACCATCTTTTGTCACGCCGATTGCACGATAGTTCAGGAAAAGAGTCACATTCTTTTCATTTGCCAGCCAATCCAGTTTTTTCTGATCTTCGTAGTTTTCCGCAGGTTGGGCATTTCCTCCCTTTTCCGGACCGAATTCTTTTTGCAAACCTCCCAATTCCTTATAGACGCCTTCTTCGATACGTCCTCCCAAATGGACACGGATCTCCGAGCTATTATTACCTCCAATCACCGGACGGTCGTTAATCAAAGCAACTTTGCATCCTAAACGGGCAGCCGATACAGCGGCACTCATCCCGGCAATACCGGCTCCGACAACAACCAGGTCATACTGTCCCGCCAACGGCGCTTCATCCGGAAAACCCAGCGCTTTCCGGCGGAAGGCTTCCAGTTGTTTCATATCGGACGGAGGTATCCGCCCCTCTTCCGTAGTAAAATAAATAGCATCGCAACGACCGTCAAAACCTGTCAGGTCATGCAGCTTGACCACTGTCCTGAGATTTTTCACCGACACCTTACCGGCAGCCTGCCACATCCAGGCTGTACCTTCGGTTCCTAACGGTGACGCCAGCTTTTTACCTCCTACCGACAAGCTGAATTTACCGGGCCCTTCTCCTTTTTTCCAAGGAGAAGTCCAGTTATATGTACGGACATATACATAATACTCCCCCTTTTCAGGAAAAGTAACTTCAGTATAAGCATCATCCACCGGTTCCCCCATACCATGGGCCAGCAGATACGGCGATCCCATCAGATCCATAAACTGCTGGTCGACTACCCAGCCTCCTTTGTTACTGAAACTTTCAGCTTCAACGAAAAGGTCGGCGGCTCTTACCGTACCTAAACTCAATAATAGTAATAATGTTATTAATGCTTTCATGATAAATATATTTACATTAGTCTAATTTTCCTGCTTCCGGAAAGCCTGATTTACCAACACCCCGGCTCATCAACACTTGTAAATCCGGTAAATATTTTTCATACACTCCCCTCGGCAAGGTCTGATGCTTCCTGCACAGAGAGGCGGCCATCCCGACAACTTCTCCCATCATCCCTCCGGTTCTCATCACCCGTACAGTACCTAATGCGACATGAGTCACACTGATATTCCGGCCGGCCATAAACAGATTGTCGATATTCCTTGAATACAGACAACGATACGGAACGGGATAAGGTTCTATTTCCTGCACATCACAATAGGAAAGAAAAGGCTCTTCTTCCATTCCTGCAATCGGTTTAGGATAATGCAAGTCGACACCCCAGGTGGTAGTAAAGGTTGCATCTTCGTAAGGGACCTTCTCCAGTAAATCCTGCTCACGTAAGATTATATCACCCAACAGACGGCGGGATTCGCGTTTTCCGCCGATATAAGCCACCCATGCCAATTTCTTTCCGGCAAACTCTTCTTTCCTCTTACTTTCATTTTTCAGAAATGCCCAGTTTCCGTAGACTGCCCGGAGGGCATGATCACGAATATATTCTATTTCCGTAATCTGATCTCTATCAAGACCTGCCTCCCAATCCCAGTCACCTCGAAATCCCGGAATACATGTCTCCTCATTGAACCGGATAGCCCACGGACAATCGGGAAAGACTGAAACCTCAGGAGTATCTTCCGTATACCATTGTACAGACGTCCCCATTACCAACTGATCGGCTTTTAAAGGAGCCCTGGGTTCACCTGTCTCCTCTTTACTTTCCCGCCCCATACGAAAGTCCGCACCTGCCAAAAAACCGACTTCACCGTCACCAGTGCAATCTGAAAATAATTTGCCCTTAAAGATATACTCTTTTCCTGACATAATATCCTGTCCTACAACAGAAATGATTTTATTTCCTTCTTTTTTGACATCAAAAACCTGCATATTTAAAAATAGGCTCAGGTTTTCCTGACTTAGCAACAAAGACAACTTCTTTTCATCTTCATAATTAGTTGCCGGACCTGCATTATGGATTTTCTTTTCCGGATGCCGCTGTAATATTCCAAAAATCTGTCTGCTCCTGACAGACAGCGAATCCCTCTTTGCTTCCCAGGCATTCCAATGTCCGACACCTCCAAGTTCATCTACCAGGTATCCCAGGTTCGTATAAGGTTGCTGGGCAATCAAACCGGAAAGTCCGACTCTGACTTCCGAACTATTGTTGCCTCCTAAAACCGGACGGTTTTGTATCAGGGCAACCTTACAACCGAGACGGGCAGCACTGAGAGCAGCACAACATCCGGCAATACCACCACCAATAACAACCAGGTCATACTCTCCCCCGTCTTCCGGCTCAACAGGTAAACCCAACATTTCCCGACGGAAAACTGCTAACAGCTTCCCCTCATCCGGAGGAAATAAATCCAATTCAGAGCTGAGAAAAATAGCATCGCACCGGCCATCAAAACCAGTCAAATCCTGAAGTTCCAAACGATTATCACCAACTTTCAACATAATTGTCCCGCCATCCTGCCAATGCCAAGAGGCTTTTTCCGTCCCAAAGGTAACGTCCAGTGCTTTTCCGTTTAATAAGACTTCAAAACGTCCGGGAGAACCAGTTTTATTCCATTGTTTCACCCAATCCCTGGTCCTAACCCATACACGATATTTCCCTGCCTTCCGAACCTGGATTACCGTTGAAGCATTTTCTACCGGAACACCTAGTCCATGTGCCAGCAGATAAGGAGATCCCATTTGCCCCATGGATTGATTATCCAGTACCCATCCTCCTTTTTTATCAAAGCTTTCTGCTTCTATAAAAATATTATCCGCTTTCAAAGGACAGACCGTTATTAATAATATTATAATCCACCATTGTTTCATAAAAATCTTCATTTACTGTTATTATGATTCGGAATCTGTATAAAAGATCACAGGATCAATTGTCCTTCTTCTTTCAATCTTTTTCTCAAATAAAGGGTATCTATCTTATGTACATCATTTTTAGTCTGCTTAACAGCATGCATGGCTGCCATACCGGCTGCTTCCCCGGTTACCAGACAACAAGGCATTACACGAGTACTGCCAAAGGCCTGTTCATCTGTTGAGATACAACGCCCTGTCGTTAACAAATTCTTAATTCCTTTAGGTGTCAGGCAACGATACGGAATTCCATGTGACTCTCCTTTCTTATAGTGTTCAGGGATATGCTTACCACTATGGATATCTATATAATAGCAATTCCTCCCGATTTCATCTTCAAAAGATTTCCGTTGCCTCCAGTCATCAACCGTAAAAATATAATCGCCTTCAATCCGGCGGCTATCCCTCACTCCAAGCAAAGAAGCTGTTTTTACGACAAAAGCATTGGCAAAGGTCGTAGGCCGTACATCCTTCATGGCTTCTAAATACTGGCCTGCCTTTCGACGCCCCAGTATCATAGCTTGTGATATGGCCCATGGGTCTGTCGTATCAACATCCATATGACCGGCATTACATTGGATAACATCCGGTCCCGACAGGTTATTGCAAAAATGAGTATCAACTAAAGGATATTTACCTGAACGAACCGCTACATAAAGTGGCGTCTTTTCATTCTTCCATTGGTATAATACCGGACCGTTCATATAGTCATAAGAGTCCACATTCGCAAAGGAAAAACATAAACTGGATTTCTGGACAGCCCCATCGTCTCCATATCCACGCTTAAACGGAGCACCTGCCCAGGCTGCCAGATCCCCATCTCCCGTCGCATCTATATAGACCTTACTTTTAAAAGCCACAAGTCCTGCTTTATTTGATACGATGATCGCATCAATCGTATCATTTGACGACATTTCGACGGCTGCCAAACGAGAGAAGAATAAAACATCAGCCCCTGCTTCCGTTACCATCCGGTCGTAGACAGTCATTAAATACTCTGGATTGATACTGACCCAATCCAGTTTATTTTCCGGTTCATGGGAAACTCCTTTTCGGGAAGCTCTGAATATTTTCTCGGCCAATCCCCGGTATATAATTTTCTCACCGTCTGAAAACGGGCACCAAGCTGGTACCATACCAGCTGTTCCCATCCCTCCCAATTGTCCCATAGCTTCTATCAGTAAAGTTCTGGCACCTTCCCGTGCAGCAGAAATTGCTGCCGTGCAACCTGCCGGTCCTCCTCCTACAACGATCACATCCCATTGGTCATTGACCTTTATTTTCGAACGTTTTAATGTCAGAACCTTTTCCTGAGAAACCAATGGAGCCGAATTTATAAGACCGGGTATCGTTGCCGTCACTGCCATCGCTCCTACTTTCTTTACAAAATCTCTTCTATTGCCCATCTTCAATTCTGCTTATCTGATTTATACTATTTATAGCTGGAAAGAAAAGGCACTTTATCTTCCTTTCACGAATAATAAAATGCCTTTATCTTGCAGATTAATAATTAGGATTTTGCTTCATATTCGGATTAATCAGAATCTCAGTCGTCGGTATCGGCCATAAATACTGGCGTTCATCCCATTTCTTTTGGGCAACAACAGCGATCTTACCGGCACTTTCCATCTTAGTGAAATCAGCCAGGCCGTTTTCATCGATATCCGGAGCATAAGGCCAGAACCAGTCTCCCTGGCTAACAACTTTCTCTATAAGTAAAGAAGCCGGGTAAAGCATCATATACACTTTCTTGTTCATTACTTTGTCCATCAACTTCCAGCGCATCAGATCCATATAACGAAGTCCTTCCTTGGCAAACTCCACACGTCTTTCCATACGCAATTCGGATCTCAGCTTGTTCTGATTTGTCATTGTAAATGCCGGATACTGACTTACCGCCGATTTATCGACACCATAAGCTCTGGCACGAACTTCGTTCATGGCATCCAATACGGACTGATCGATCTGGTTCAATTCTATCTTTGCTTCTGCATACATTAATAATATATCCGCATAACGGATTATTATTTTATCAGGATCAATATTGTGGGCATTCTCCAGACAGCTTTCATCCATTCCCTTTTTCCAAACGAGGCCATTATAAGAAGCATATTGCGCAACTGCACGGGAATCATTGTTACTAATCATCTTGCCTGACTTATAGTTCATAACTTCCAATGCCTCAGGATGAGGATTGAATTCTATACCCAGGAAGTTCTCTCCAAACGGAACGATAGTCATTGACAACCGGGGATCGCGATTCTTAAACGGGTCATGAGAATCGAACAATGGAGATTCATCAATGGGTAACCCGTCAATACAAGTATACGAGGCCAATAGTTCCCAGGTCGGGTTCGGTACAGCATATCCTCCGGAATTCCTCGGTAGCCATCCTCTTACATTCATGACCACATTATATTCAATGGAACGGGGTATCAGAAAGATAGATTCCTCCGCATTCTTTGTATTTGTCAGAAACAGATCCCCATAGTCTTTATGTAAAGAATAAATACCCAAATCCATGACAGCCTTTGTTGCAGCAACAACAATGTCATAATCGCCCATATAGAGTGCATAACGCGCTTTCAGTGCCAGAGCAGCCCCTTTCGTTGCCCTCTGAGCACCCGAGTATGAAACCGGTAAAGTTTCTGCCGCCACATCAAACTCATCATAAACAAATTGTTTCACAACCGCAATATCGGTACGGCCCATTGCCATACCTGCCTCTATATCTATATCATCTTCTACCAAAGGTATGCCACCAAACTTTGAAGATAATTTCGCATAAGCACATGCCCTGTGAAAATGAGCCTCGGCAATAAAACCGTTGATTTTTGCTTCGGAAGCACCTGCTTCAACTGCACGGTGTGCTTTTAATATGACCCCATTGGCACGGGAAATAACCTTATATTGTTTTGACCACAGGTCTGTAACCTTATCCGTCTGACCGTTTAAGGTTGCATTTTGGAAAGGAGTCAAAGATTCACGATAAATATTATCATCGGACCAATCGGTATTCCCCTCCTCATCCAACGGCCAGAACGTATCTCTGTATAATTCATTGACAGCCATTTCAATCTCTGTCTCATTCGAATACCAATTTTCCGTCGAACCATAAGACAAAGGATTCAAATCCAGGTCATGGCAGGCAGTAAGCAATGTTATGCCACTGAATAAACAAATTATTATATTATTTCGTTTCATGATCATTCTTATTTAAAAGTTAACCGATACACCTAATAACACAGACATAGTAATAGGATAGCCTGTTGCACTAACTTCCGGGTCCCAACCATGCGGGTATTTACTCAGACAGAATAAATCGCTTCCGGAAGCATAAAACCGAACTGATTCCATACTAATTTTCTTCGTCCATACGGAAGGAAGCGTATAACCTACTGTCAGGTTCTTCATTCTCAGATAGCGTCCGTTGAACATCCAGTAATCAGACATGCTCATGTTGGCATCCACACTATTACGGGTCAGGCGGGGATACTTAACACCAGCATTCTGTTCCGCCGTATTATTGGTACTCCAATAATCACCTTCCAGGATTGACGGGAATCCTCCCCAGTTCGTATTCAATCCTTCAACCATATTTCTGCTGATACGGGAATTCTGACTGCCAACTCCCTGGAACATCATTGATATATCAAATCCTTTATAAGAAGCAGATAAGTTCACACCAAACATGTAACGGGGAAGTGATCCGCCCAGCAATACGCGGTCGTACTCTGAAGAAATTTTGCCATCAGGCACGCCATCCGGACCTGAAATATCTTTATATTTGATATCGCCGATCGTTACATTATTATTCAGCTTCGGTGAGTTATCCACCTCTTCCTGCGTTTGGAATAGTCCGTCACTAAGATAACCGTACCATTCGTCAAACTGGCTGCCTTCCATCTTTACCTTTTCACCTAAAAACTCTGTTCCACCTAAATTTCCCATTTTAGAAATGAAATCAGATAAATTGGCAGATACGGAATATCTGAAATCACCCACCTGGTCACGCCAGCCGATTTCCAGATCATAACCGGTCGTATGCATATTTCCGGTATTTACACTCGGATTATCATATCCGATAAATTTCGGAATTTCGAGAGCTAGCAACATATCCTTCGTTTTCTTCTTATAGAAGTCTCCGGTAAAATGCAGGCGTCCATCCAGGAAGTTTGCATCCAGACCAATGTCCCAGGTTTCTGTCGTCTCCCACGATATATTACGAACAGCATAATACTGTTGAGCGGCTGTCAGGAAAGAATTTACAGTATTCCCACTATAAAATAAAGCAGAACCAAAATTCAAAGCCGATTGGTAAGGATAATAGTTCTGTACTGTTGTGTTATCCTTCGACATTGTGATACGTTCATTGCCCAGCGTACCCCACGAACCTCTCAATTTCAGGAAGGAAAGCCAGTTCCAGTCTAAATTTTTGATAAACTGTTCTTCACTGGCAACCCAGCCTGCTGACAATGAAGGGAAGTTCGCCCATCTGCTATCCGGAGCAAAACGGGAAGAACCGTCCCGACGGAAGTTCACCTGCAACAGATACCGGTTATCATAACTATATGCTATACGGCCAAAGAATGAACGATAAGCATATTCTTCAGCATTACCGCCATTATCCCTCAGATTTTCAGGACCAATATCCAGGTAAGGGAAATTTGTTAATTCATACTGGTCACGAGAAGCGCTCAGTTTTTCCCAAAATGCATAATAGTCCTCATAACCGACCATTGCTGAAAGTTCATGTTTCCCAAAGGTTTTATTATAATTCGCAAAAAACTGAGTGGTCACATCATAACTATCGTTTCTGTTTTCAGTCAATTTAGTCGTTGTAAACCCATTCATATATCCTTTTATCGTATTAGGATCATTGGCATAAGTAAAAGGAACCTGTTTACGAAAACTTTTTACCTTATCAAAATTATAGGTAGGTGCAATTACGCCCGATATCTTCAAGCCTTCAATAGGAGATATATCAATAGCAGCCTTACCACCCAGCCGGTTATACCAGGAGGTTTTCAAACCGCCGTCCGTAATCATAGCCAACGTATTCTCACCGTCCTTGACGTCTCCCCACATACCGTTACTCCATCGCGCTGCATAAATAGGCGGAGTTGCGCGATATTGTAAATCCATCGGATTTCTATGTGGTTCTTCAGACTTGGAACGTTTATAATTTACGTCCAGATGAGCTTCAATATATTTATTGATCTTAAAGTCGTTATTTACCCGGATCATATAACGTTCATAATTTCTGTTCACATAAATACCGTCTGTTTTATCATAACGGAATGAAGCCTTTGTACGAACGACTTTACTACCACCTGCTATATTTATCGAGTGAGTCTGGCGGGGGGCAGAGTTTTTCAGAATTTCATCCTGCCAGTCTGTTACAGGGTAAGCATCAGGATCAGTTGCATTATTCTTTATCCAGTTGTTGACCTGATCTTCCGAATACGTCTGATACCAACCTCCTGCATTATTATCATTATAACGCAGTTCATTTACCATTTCCATAAATCGTTGGGTACCCACATATTCAGGAAGTTTAGTAGGCATCTCCCAACCATACTCAAAATTATAATTCAATGATAAATCGTTCTCTTTAGCACGTTTCGTAGTGATCACAATTACTCCGGCAGCGGCACGGGAACCGTAAATAGAGGCAGAAGCAGCATCTTTCAAAACAGACATGCTCTCCACATCTTCCGGATTTACCTGGTTGATATCACCCGGAACCCCATCGACAATAACCAACGGACTTGATTCACCGATCGTCGTTACACCACGTATTTTGATGGAAGCGGTAGAACCCGGAGCACTATTATCGCGCGTAACCAATACACCGGAAGCAGCTCCCTGCAATGCCGTAGACAATTGCGTTGTTTTACGTGCAGCCAGATCATCTCCTTTCACGGCAGCTACCGCACCGGTCAAATCTTTTCTTTTCATGGTACCATAACCTACAACTACAACTTCGTCCAATAATTCAGAATCTTCCTCTAAAGAGATAATAATATTTGATTTATCATTAATTTGAAATTCCTTCGTTATATATCCTATATAAGAAATTGTTAGTACAGCACCCTGATTAACAGATAGAACAAAATGCCCGTTCATATCCGTGATCGTTCCATTTGTTGTCCCTTTTTCCACAACATTAGCACCAATAACCGGATTTCCGTTCTGTTCAATAACACTTCCATTGATTTTCTTCTGCTGATTAACACTGTCTGTCACTAATCTCCTATTAGACAATGCAATCTGTTTATCTACAATACGATACTCTACATTGGTCTTTCCAAATAAAATTTCTAATATTTCATTGATACTCTTACCATGAATATCTATATTCACTGTCCAGTCAATATCCACTGATTTATCAGTGAAAAGGAAAGAGTATTCCGTTTCCTTTTCAATTTTATCGAGAACTTGTTCAACAGTAGCATTTTCCAGTTTCAAATTAATAACCGTATTCTGTGAATACAAATTTTCTGCATGTAACTGAGTCATCACAATAAATAACAAGAATAAACTGATTCTCACAACACGCACTAATTTAGGTATACATAGGGGGATATCCCCATTGGATTGTTTTAGAATTTTCATAACTTTGTACTTGGATTTTTTAATTAAACGAATTAGGACCGATTGGCGTCGGACTTAATTTTTTGATTTAAGGGACAAGGATAAGTTGACGCTTATACTTGTCCTTGTCTTTTTTGTATTACCTGTTTCTTATATAACCTCCTTTCTTTATTGGTATTTGTTTCTTTTTATTTTAACCAAATATCTATACGCTGACGCGGATAGGATGAATCTTTTAGTTGTTCAGTCTCCGCGATTTTCCAATCTATCGGAGCAACTAATTTCAAATAGTCTAATATCTGAGTTACACTTTCTGTGGAGAACGAAGCCCTGCATTTATAATCAATATCGGTCTTCCGGTGCATAACAATATCGACATTATATCGTCGTGATAACCGTTTTATCACCTCATCAAGCGAAGTATTCCTGAACACCAGGCGTCCATCCTTCCAGGCCGTTTTTTCCTCTACATTGACTGTACGTATCAATAACTTCTGATCGGATTTGCTATAAAAAGCCTGCTCATTTGGCTTCAGCAGCACAGATTGCTTATGAATGAGAACATCCACCTTGCCTGTTTCCAATGTTGTTTCAACCCACATCTCATCACTATAAGCATTTACATTGAATTTCGTTCCATGTGCCTTCACTTTCATCTTTTCGTTGACTGATACATAAAACGGATGCAGTCTGTCTGATTGCACTTCAAAATACCCCTCTCCAGACAGATAAACAGTCCTTTCATCCCCCGTAAAGCGAGAGGGATATCGCAGAGAACTTCCTGCATTAAGCCAGACTTTCGACTTATCCGGTAATTCCATTTGCGTAACTATGCCGGGAGCAGAAACAACTTCCAAATAAGATATATGCTTATTCTCTTGCAGTCGGTTTATATACAGATAAGATAAGAAACCTGTCGATAAAATAAAGGGAAGCAACAATATAGCAGCTATACGCAAAGCGTTGTTAAGATATTTTTGTTTCCAGGAATAAGCCGTTATCCTTTTCTGATTTCTTGCAAAAGCCTGCTCAATATCATAATTATCGTAATCACAAATATCTGCATCTATAGCCTTTGCTATGAGGATGTATCTTTTTATATCTTTTCTATCCAGTTCCATATCTTCTTTGTTTATGAATAGACACACAGAAATAAAAAAGGGGACACTCTATTTTCATTTTTTTTTCAAAAAAGCAAGGTTTATATTTTCTCATTCTTATCTTTGCTTTACTAAACAAACTGATTCAATGTATATTTATTAGTGGAAAGACTTGACACAGAGAGTATAGAATATCTTTTATGGAGTATATCCAATAACGATGACCAAGTAGCTTACCGTTCGTTATTCGAACAGTATTATGTTTCATTATGCCAGTTTGCCAGGCGATACATCGACGACCAGGAAACACGCGAAGATATTGTTCAGGATGTATTTTTTACTATTTGGGAAAAAAGGAAAACTATCATTCCTTACACTTCAGGTAAAAACTTCCTCATAACATGTGTCAAAAATCTTAGTTTAAACTATTTGCGTAGTCAGGGATATAAACAAGAATATGAAACAACGATCAAAAAAAATATTCCCATATATTTTAATAACCTAGATGATCTCTATACACTACAGGAACTGCAGCATCTACTATATCAAACATTAGAGAAACTTCCGCCTGAATACAGGCTTGCTTTTGAACTGAACCGCCTTGAGAACAAGAGTATTGAAGAAATAGCTGAAATAATGGGGGTATCCTGCAGAACAGTAAAAAGATATAAGAGCAAAGCGATTGAAATACTGAAAAAAGAATTAAAAGATTACTTACCTTTATTTATGCTATTCACCTCCATTTTTGACAAATAGCGAGCAAAACAGGATTCTGTAAATTATATAAAAAAGGAAGAAGATCCTTTCTCCTTCCTTTTTTACTTCACCATAAGCAACCTATCTCATTTACCTGGCAGTTTGATTCTCTTTCTCTTTATCAATCTGTTGGACAGCCTTTGTTCTATAATCCATATAATCTTTTGTATTCAATGCCGGGAAACCGTTCTTTTCAAGATAATCACCAACTTCACCCAATGTCTTCACATTTTCTTCCAAAATTGTACCGTCAGGGAGTGGTCCTATATTCAAAAGCAGGTTTGCATTTATCTTTGCACAATAATTCAATAAGTCCATAACCTCATCTTTCGACTTTTGTCTCTGTCGCGGAGAGCTATGATAAGCCCATCCCAATGTTTGAATAGGAATATTCAATTCAGCCGGTTTTCCTTTATTGCTTTCCCACGAATGATCAGCAGCATCCTGCACTTGCTGAGGCAAGCCGGCACTCTTAAACACCGAAGCCAAAGAGCCCATTTCTCTTTCACCTGTAATGAAATCCTCATTTCCATTTGCTCCTGTTTTAAACACAACCAGTGCATGCGGCTGGATTGAATGAATCATATCATAAACTTCCTGTATATTAAAAAGATCGGAATGCTGATATATACCACCGACTGTATCAAACCAAAGCCCGGCAATCGGTCCGTATTGCGTGCACAGTTCCATAATCTGCGTTTTCGCAAAGTTCAGATAATGTTTAAAATCTTCCACCTTTTTAAAAGCATACTCGTCGGGCATTTCCTTATAATGGGGACGAGCCGGATTATACATAGAACTCGGTAAAAAATAAGGATGGTGCCAATCCAAACCGATCGAATAATAAATGAACAAGCCTAATCCGGCTTTCCGGCAAGCGACAGCCAGTTCCTTTACAAAATCACGTTGTGCAGGATAATCCACACTATTATAGTCGGTAGCTTTCGTATCCCATAAGGCATAACCATCGTGATGCTTTGCTACAAAAGTTATGTATTTCATTTTAGCTCTGACCGCCAAATCCACATAATCCTGGGCATTAAATTTCTCTCCTTTGAATTCTCTGGTTTTCTGCTCATATTCTTTATAAGGGATAGCTTCATTATACATCACCCATTCTCCTTTTCCATACAAAGAGGCTGGTCCCCAATGGATAAACAAGCCAAAACGAGCATCCTTAAACCATGCCAAAGCAGCCTCTTTAGGTGATTTTGCGTATTCGGCTTCGTATCCTTTCAGATAATACGGAATTTCTCTCCATGTCTGTTCCTGCCCTCTTAGATTCAGGCCAAAAAGCAGACAGATAATCAATACACTATATCTATTCATAACAACTCTTTTATTTTGATCAATTACCAAGTCTATTTATATTCCAGCCACGCCGTAGCTTTTGTATCTACATCTGTGGAGAAACGAATCCAACGAGCCTGGAACTCTGCCGGAAACTCATATGTCCATTTTTCTCCCGCTTTCACTTTCCGTACCATATATTCCATCCAATCCCCGTTCCCTGTCGGGTCTGCTTCAATGGTAAAAGTAATATCGTCAGTAGACTGATGCGATAAGGTTAACTTTTTCCTATCATAAAATCCAATCAGATAAGGGTCAGACGGGATACCGGCTTTTACTGACGTATCTTTCCACGGACCACCTTTTCCGAGCGGTTTACCCAACTGCCACAAATCATCAATAACACCTACCCATACTGCCGCTTTACTGTCGTTGGAAACAATGACATGTTCATTATCCTTTCCTTCTTCCGGATTCACCCCTGTCAGGACAAGCATTCCACGATAGGAAGCATAATCGTTTATCCGGTAATTATGAGTAGAAACAGGACGAATCTTTGCATAACCATCTGCATTTTCGGCAGGAAGTTCATAAAATGTACCCATACAGGAAAATAGATCACGCTCTGTTGCCACTTCGCGACAAATACGAAGTTGCCCCTCATTCGTCAAAGATGTATACGCCTTGTCCCCTAATGGCAATCGCCATCTGCGTCCCAGGTCGTCAACAATTAATACCGAGCTATTTTCTATTGAAACAACTTGTTGCGGAATAGCAAATTTTGAGCGGATCAAACCGGCCGTTTCAGCATCATCCTTGCGAACCAGCTCCAACTTATCGCCCATTTCATAATAACCGGTTTCAACCGTATTACCATTTACAACGGTATTAGCCAACAAACCCAAAGCACGACGGTTATCCCCAACTCCGTACAATAAACCGCCAGTTAAATTTTTATCCGTAGCAGAAGCCATACCTTTATAAATTGTTGCGGGTTGTACAGAGCGGGTATCAGGTGTCGTATAAGAAAAACTAGCTGTTGCCAATGTATTCTTGTCTGCTTTCACGCGAATCCATTCTCCTTTATCTTCTGCCGGAAATATAACACTGGCGGCCTTTCCCGGACTAACAGTTACGGATTTTATTGTTTTCCAATCGTTCGTACCAGTTTCGTCTACTTCATAGGCAAAAGTTACCGGTTGTTTTCCCTCATTCTTAATCCAACCGATACGATTTGCCCAGCCGGCAAACAGGAAAGGCTCGGAGGCTTCATTTGCCTTTATACTCTCTTTTGCCCAAACAGCCCCTTCGGCTGTTGCCGGACCTAATTCATCCGGTTTCGAAAAAGAGGTAAACCACAGATTGGAATTGGATTGGCCGGGACCTTCTATATTTCCTTTTGCCTTACGTTTATTCAGGAATTCTTTCTGAGCCGAGTCATCACATCCGAAAACGAGCTGATCGTTCCAACGAGTGAAATCACCGATAACCTTCAGATAAGCAGAACGCGGACGGATACCGGCACTGTTATCTGCTGTAAACTGACCGGGAAAACGCCAGAACATGCCATGCATCGTCATCAGATAATCAGGATTGGATTCTGTTCCGACATTCCGGATACGGGGCCATTCCGTATTCCATCCGTGCGCTCCGTCATAGCTATGGCTGGCTTTGGGAAGGCGATAGAAAGACCAACCTTTCTTCGCATCACGTACTCCCAGTAAAACAGACTTATGATCCCAACCCGTAGCCCACAACGGGTCTGTCTCCGGATTCGTATTTCCATAAATGCCCCCCGGACCTGTTACTTCCGTAAATTGATTCCTCCGAACCGTTTTCCAATCTTTACCATTCCATTCAGCCAAAACACCGGCTTTTACATCAAACTTTTTCAATGCTTCAGCCGTACCTTCCCCATTGTTGGAAAAAACAGCAACGCCTTGTCCCGAATAGAAACCTTTTCCATGTACACCCGGCAATACATCATTCGTATCATCCTTTATACCTTTCTTTCTATTTCCATCCTGATATAATTCTTTTACTTCCAACGTATTGACATCCACCTCATAAAAACCCTCTTCCATCGTACCGTAATAGATTTTATGGGCAGGATCCGTCAAATGGCGGGCATTGCCGGTATGACGTCCCGGCATTACCGAATAAGGTATCACCCGAACTTTACCTGTTTTATCAATGGCATACGGACCAATAAAAAGCTGGTTGCTTTCTTTATGGACCATGCGGTTCGCCGGAGTTCCTCCTATACTCTCATCATGTATAATCTGGCGATAATCGGATGTTACCTCATACAATTTATCCGAAGAGCCATTAGGTAAATGCGGCCCATAGGTAATAACCCATAACCGGTCTGCCCAGGGAACCACGGCTCCCGTTCCACATTCTCCTTCATTATTATAATAAGCCAAACAAGGATAAATACCGGATACCGAATCCGGAACTCTCTTAGACTCTTTTTGTGCCGAACAACTCATTATCGATAGTACTGTCAATATGCCTATCGTACTGTTTAATTTCATCTTCATTTTATTTCTGTTATAAAATTAGCAATAAAGGCTCCTCTCAACGCTTATACGCATTAAGACAAGAGAGGAGCCAATATAAGAATTATTTATACGAATTTAATATCCGGGATTCTGTTTTAAATTCTCATTGATAAGAACTTCCTTCGTAGGAATCGGCCATAAATATTGACGATCGTTCCACATACGTTGAGACATTGGAGCTATCAGTCCGGCTTTTTCCATCGCAGAGAAATCAGGAATACCGTCTTCGTCAATCTGCGGAACATCCGGCCAAAACCATAGGCCTTTATCTATGATCTTTTCACGCAATAAGCTTACCGGATACAACATTCCATAATTAGGACGCGTCAATGCTTTTCCTGCAATTTTCCATCTGACCAAATCCATATAACGCAAACCTTCCTTTGCAAATTCCACACGTCGTTCGTTACGGATAATCGTACGTAACTTCTGTTGAGAAGTTGTAGTAATTGCCGGATAGGCACTTATATTTGTATAATCTACCCCATATGCTCTGGCACGAACCCTGTTAATTGCATCTAATACGGATTGATCTATCTGATTCAACTCGATCTTTGCTTCAGCATACATGAGTAAAACATCTGCATAACGGATAATTATTTTATCGGGATCAACATCCTTCCCATTCTCCAGCCATGTTTCATCAATTCCTTTTTTCCATAATAATCCATTATAAGATGCAAACTGAGCATTCACACGGGCATCGTTGTTTTTCTGCATCTTGCCCGTATTGTAATTCATTACCTCCACTGCATCCGGATGCGGATTATAATCAAATCCCAAATGCCGGGTTCCAAATTCAACAATCGTCGCCGTACAACGCGGATCACGATTTTCAAATGGGTTTTGAGGATCAAACAAAGGTGATTCATCTATCGGAAGACCATCTATACATTCATAAGCAGCAAGTAAATCCCAGGACGGAGCAAAAGCGCCCCAACCACCCGGATTTCTTGATACCTCATTCATAACCGTCCAGTTTCCTAACGTCACTTTATATTCGATAGAACGGGGTAACAAGAAAATCGACTCTTCCGAATTTTTAGTAGTCGTCAAAAAAAGTTCGGCATAGTCCGCATGCAATTTATAAAGTCCTAAATCCATACACTTTTTAGCAGCATCAGCCGCGATTTCCCAATCCCCCATATAAAGAGCAAAACGAGCCTTCAATGCCAGGGCTGCCCCTTTTGTTGCACGCAAAGAAGATACACCGGTATATTTCTCCGGCAAACCTTCTGCCGCTTTATCGTAATCTTCATAAATCTTCGGTACTATTTCCGATTTAGGAGTACGACCAAGTGTAAAAGCCTCTTCAATATCGACCACACTTGTCACGTAAACAACATCTCCGAAATAAGTGACCAGTCTGGCATAACAAGATGCTCTTTGAAACAAAGCCTCAGCCTCATACCGTTTTATCTTTTCTTCGGAAATACCCATCTCTGCCGCCTTATCCATATTGGACAAAATTGTATTCGTTCGTGCGATAGATTTGTATTGATTGGCCCATAACGTTGTTACATCTCCGCTTTGACCATTGAAGGTCCCTTTTATAATTTCAGAGGGAGTTTCCCTATAAATAAAATTATCGGTCTTATCTTCATTGTCCAATGGCCAGAATGCATCTCTATAAAAGTCTTTGATCGACATTTCTATTTCAGTCTCATTGGAGTACCAATTTTCGCTGGATGCCTGCGACAGAGGATTTAAATCTAACTCATAACAAGAGTTTAAGCCCAAACAACATCCTAATAATATGATAAATGTACGTTTCATCTTTTTATTCTTTTAAAATTTTACAGACAAACCAAATAACACAGACGTAGTAATCGGATAAGCAGAACTTCCCATCTCCGGGTCCCAACCTTTCGGATATTTACTGATACAGAACAAATCATTGGCTGCCACATAAATACGAGTTTGCTTGATCATTACTTTCTCTGTCCACTCCGCTGGTAATGTGTAACCTAATGTCAGATTTTTCAAACGGAAATAACGGCCATTAAATAACCAGAAATCTGACATGGCATAGTTTATACTACTATTAGAATATGTCAGACGAGGATAAATAGCCTCGGCATTCTGTGCTTCCGTATTTTTTTCACTCCAATATTTACCATCGATAATCACCGGAGTATTCCCCCAGTTTGCTTGTAGCGGTTGTACCATTGCAGAGGATAGACGGGTATTTCGCCTGCCTACTCCCTGAATTGCAACAGAGAAATCAAAACCTTTATACCCCAGATTCAGCGTTCCTCCATATTGAAAACGCGGCAAAGATCCGCCTAATAAAACACGGTCATACTCAGGAGAAATCTTTCCATCAGGTACACCGTCAGGTCCGGAAATATCTTTATATTTAACATCGCCCAATTGTACGTTATCATTTAATTTCGGTCCTTTTAAATCCTCTTCCGTCAGCATCAGACCATCACTCAAATAACCATACCATTCGTTAAATTCACTGTCTTTCAATTTCACCTGATCTCCCAGGAATTCCGTTCCGCCCAAATCTCCCATCTTAGAAACAAAGTCGGAGAAATTCGCAGAAATTCCGTAAGTCAAATCCCCTATACGGTCATTCCAGGCTAATTCGATGTCATATCCATTGGTATACATCTTACCTGTATTTCTCTGCGGATTATCAAACCCGACATAATCAGGGATTTCCAAAGCCAATAGCATATCTTTCGTCTGCTTGTTATAATAATCAGCCGTAAAGCGCAAACGATTATTAAAGAAATTAGCATCCAAACCGATATCTACCGAACTTGTTGTTTCCCAGGAGATATTTTCAACGGCATAAGCCCACTGCGCCGCTGATAACTCAGGAACAACCGTTCCATTTTGATAGAACAGGACATCACTGAAGTTGATAAAAGCCTGATACGGATAGTAAAGGGCATTTCCATCTTTGTCCGTAATCCGTTCATTACCCAACGTACCATAAGAAGCCCTCAATTTCAGGAAAGACAACCAATTAATATCCGCATTCTCCATAAATGCTTCTTCACTTAACACCCAACCGGCAGAGAAAGACGGAAATACTCCCCAACGATAATCAGAATGAAAACGGGAAGATCCGTCATAACGAATATTCGCCTGAAACAAATATCTGTTATCAAAACTATAAGCTACACGGCCAAACCAGGATCTATAAGACAGCTCCGTAGCACTTCCGCTATTATCACGCAAATCCAACGGACCTACATTCAAATAAGGGAAATTACTCAATTCATATTGATCACGGGAAGCACCCAGATTCTCACCGGATGAATAATAAGTTTCATAACCAGCCATCAAGTTCAAATCATGCTTACCAAAAGTCTTCATATAATTGGCAATTCCTTGAATTGTTATATTATAACTGTCATTCCTCTCTTCTGATAATTTTGTTGTATTATAGCCTTCCATGTAACCGCCAACCATATTCGGATCATTTTCCAAAGAATAAGGTACCGCCTTACGGAAATGTTTCTTTTTCTCAAATGTATAATTAGGTGCGATCACTCCTGAAATTTTCAAACCTTCAAGCGGGGTTATATTAATTGCAGCACGTCCTCCCATCTGATTATACCACTCATCTTTAAAACCTCCGGAATTTACTACAGCATAGGAATTATTCCCATTCTTTCCGCTCGCATATTCTCCGTTAGCCCATACAGCCGGATAAATCATAGGAGCTAAGCGCATATCAGAGAAGGGAGAGTAATAAGGCTGATGATTTTTTGTCCGTTTAAAATTAAAATCCAATGTCGCACCCAAATACTTATTTACCGTAAAATCATTATTGGCACGAATCATGAAACGCTCATAATCACGGTCTGCATATAAACCGTCCACTTTATCATAGACGAATGAAACATTCGATTTTACAGTCTTAGAACCTCCGGCTACACTAATCGTATGAGTCTGACGCGGAGCCGAACCTTTCAAAATCATTCCAACCCAATCTGTCATAGGATATTTATCAGGGTTTGTCTGGTGATATTTTTCCCAATTATTTATATCATCATCCGAATAAGCCTGGTTCCAACCTCCGGATTTATTGTCATTATAACGCAACTCATTGGTCATTTCCAAAAAACGTTTAACCCCTACGTATTTCGGTTGCTTGGTTGGTATCTCCAATCCGTATTCAAAATTATAATCGATCGACAGACTTTTCTCCTGGGCCCGCTTAGTCGTAATCAAAATGACGCCTGCCGCTGCACGTGAACCATATATGGAAGATGACGCTGCATCTTTCAAAACAGACATGCTTTCCACATCATTCGGATTCACATCATTAATACTACCGGGAACACCATCGATAATTACCAACGGACTCGTATCGCCAATCGTCGTAATACCACGAACCCGGATACTACCGGCAGCTGCCCCCGGAGCATTGTTATCACGGGTTACCGTCACACCGGCTATAGCACCTTGCAACGCAGTAGATAATTGTGTTGTCTTACGGGCTGCCAAATCATCCCCTTTTATAGCAGCGACAGAACCTGTCAGGTCTTTCTTTTTCATGGTACCATAACCAACAACGATAACTTCATCCAAAACTTCAGTATCTTCTCTCAAAGTGATTGTTACGGAGTTCTTGCCAATGACAGGTATCTCACTCGTTACATATCCTATATAAGTGATAACTAACGTAGCGTCAGACGCTACGTTGAGGGAGAACCTCCCTTCGGCATCCGTTATTGTACCGTTTGTCGTCCCTTTTTCTACCACGTTTGCACCAATAACAGGCAAACCTGTTTCATCATTAATAACTCCCGATACAATTTTCGTCTTCTGCTGTGCCGCATTCGTAGCCTGATTGGGTTCTGTAAAAGCCTTAATTAATACCTGACGATCAATAATCTGATAATTATATCCCGTATTATTAAATATCTGCGTAAGAACTTCATCCAATGTTACATTCTTAGCATTTACACTTACTTTCTTATTTACATTTACATGATTGTCATTAAAAAAGAAAGTAAACTCGCTGTTCTTCTCAATCTCTTTCAGTATTTCAATGATACTGGCATTATTCTTTTTGATTGAAACTTTGTAATCCTGCGCATAGGTGGAGGCAGAAATACAACAGGCAACAGCCAATGAAAATAAGGTTGTGATCTTCATAATGCGAATTGTTTTTCTTAATAACGGGACACAACAATCCCTGTCATTGTTTTTTTTCATAACTTTGTATTGTTTTTAATGAATAATAAATGCAAGTCGTTGGCTTGGACTCCTTATGACGTGCATTTTCTTGAAAACTCACGGATTGGAAGGTACTTGCAGGTATCTTCCAATTTTTTTAGGTTAACTGCTCGATATGTCCATAGGCTATAGATTTAGATTATTAATTATTTGAGAACTAACACATAATTTCCATTACTTGTCTTTTGATATTTTAAAGGAGATGATTCTCCCATCATAAACAATATCCGTTCCAATGATTCATCCCTTACCTTAAATGTAAAGCGGTATTTATCCGCCAGGTCTTGCTGGCACATAATCTTACGTCCGTACCATTGCTCCAGACGTGGAATAATCATGGATAGTTTTTCATTTTCGAAACTGACTATCTTCTGTTTTCGCCATGAAGTATATTTATCTGCATCGACAGTTAAAACATAGGCCGAATCTGCTTGCTGATCATATACCATCTTTTCATTCGGCGACAAAATAAACTCAGCTCTATCACCTTTTGAATTATTTATTCCTATCTTGACTTTCCCATTTAACAGGACAGTCTCCGATTTACTTTCTATATCATAATCAAACACCTCGAAAGCCGTTCCCAAAGCCTGTACTTCCATTTCCGAAGTATGTACGATAAAAGGCTTGTGAGGATTTTTATGGATATCAAAAAAAGCCTGACCGTCTAAATGTATTTCACGTGTTTTTCCTGTAAATGCAGCAGGATAGGTCAATTTACTACCGGGTCCCAACTGTACGACCGTCCCGTCCGGCAATGATACCGATTGCATATTCTGAATACCTGACGTAACAACATAAACAGGAATATTATCTTTCTCTCCTAGATAATAAGCCATCCCTCCGACAGCCAACAACAATAAAACAGATGCTGCCACGCTATAAACTTTATAGAATAAATATCTTTTTACAGATGCATTGTCCCAAAGACTTTGGCGTATACGATGCCATATCCGCATACTGTCAGCCCGGTCAATATACGCAGCATCCGGAGCATTGTTCCACTGACTGAACATTTGTGTTTTTACCGCATCCCGCTCATTCAGTGCAGTACGCTCCTCCTCTCCCAATGCATCCTGCATCAGCTTTTTTAATATATATCTTTTATTATCCTGATCCATTTCTTTTTATCTGCTTTATAATAAATACCCCCGAACATATAGGTTACCCCTATCCGCCCATCGTTTTTTTTATTTTCTAAGAATAAATGAAAAAAGGGAATCGGTTTTTACAGGAAAAGAGAAAGTAGAGTGATATTCTTCCGCAGATATTTAAGCGCTTCACTAATTTGATTTTCAACAGTTTTCTCCGATATATTCAACAATTCGGCTATTTCTTTATAGCTCTTGTTTCCTTTCCGGCTCAGATTAAATATTTCCCGGCGGCGTGGCGGCAACTCGTTTATAAGCATGTCAATATATTCGCTCAGGTTCTTTGCCTCTATCTCCTCTTCAATATCATATGAATCTTCCATAGCGGCGAGGACGGTCATTTTATAAAAATCTTCGTTCAAATTTTTTCGGTGTTGGTTAAATATCAGGTTGCGGGTGATGACAAACATCAATCCTTTGAAATTATCGTCTTCACGCATAAAGTCACGCCCTTCCCACACTTTTATAAAAACTTCCTGCACGACTTCCTCTGCTGTATCCTGATTGGCCAGGTAAAGACGGCTGAAGTTGTATACCTGCCTCCAGTACTTTTTATATAAAGCAGTAAAAGCCTCTTTACTGTTTTGCTTCAATAATAATATCAGTTCGTTATCCTCCATTTTCCACATTCAGAATGTATGCAAATATAAGAGATTTTATTTTACCCGGCAGAAAGTAAAAAATAAAATATACCCTCTTTATGGTATTTCCCATAATCAATACTCCTCTTATCTTTGTTGCATAAATAAGAACAACTAAAATATAGAATGATATGGCAAACGTAGCAAAAAAACTGACAGACCTGATTGGTAACACTCCGTTATTAGAGTTTTCCAACTTCAATGCAAGCAAAGGATTAAAAGCAAAACTGATCGGTAAACTGGAATACTTCAACCCGGCAGGCAGTGTGAAAGACCGCATCGCCCTGGCAATGATCGAAGACGCAGAACAGAAAGGACTTCTGAAACCGGGAGCGACCATTATCGAACCGACAAGTGGAAATACTGGTGTAGGACTTGCCTTCGTTTCTGCTGCCAAAGGATATAAACTGGTTCTGACAATGCCGGAAACGATGAGTGTAGAACGCCGCAACTTATTGAAAGCTCTTGGAGCCCACCTAGTATTAACTCCCGGAGCCGATGGCATGAAGGGAGCTATCGCCAAAGCCGAATCATTACGTGATGAAACACCCGGTTCCGTCATCCTGCAACAATTCGAGAATCCGGCCAATCCGGCTAAACACGTACAGACTACTGCACAGGAAATCTGGCGCGATACGGATGGTAAAGTCGATATTTTCGTAGCCGGTGTCGGTACGGGCGGAACAGTCAGCGGTGTCGGTGAAGGATTGAAAGCACATAATCCGAATGTGAAAATCGTAGCGGTAGAACCGAGCGACTCCCCCGTCCTCTCCGGTGGTAAACCGGGACCGCATAAGATACAGGGTATCGGGGCCGGATTCATTCCTAAAACATATAACGGCAAATACGTCGATGAAATCATTCAGGTAGAAAATGACGATGCCATCCGTACCAGCCGTGAACTGGCACAAAAAGAAGGATTGCTGGTAGGTATCTCTTCTGGTGCTGCCGTATACGCTGCTCTAAAACTGGCGGAACTGCCGGAGAATGCAGGCAAAACAATCGTTGCCCTATTACCCGATACCGGAGAGCGGTATCTTTCTACCGTATTATATGCATTCGAAGAATATCCGCTATAATTTCTGTTCACGAGGGCCTCATAAATGTTTTTGACGCCCTCGTGAATATTTATGAGGTCCTCGAAAACATTTATGAGGACGTCAAAATAACTTCTTTCCCTTAGTTTTTCACACATAATTAGTCAAATATTTGACTAATATCCGATAAATATCTATCTTTGCGCCGATAAAAACAGCAAGTATGACAGATAGTGAATTAGCTCACGAACTTAATCTACTAGTATTAAGGACACGCATGACATTCCGCCAGACCATTCAGCGAATACTGAAAAGCAACAACGTCGATATGACCTTTGAAATGCTTCAGGTAATGCATTGTTTGTGGAAAGAACAGGGAGTCAGCCAACAATCGCTGGCCGAAAAAACAGCGAAAGACAAAGCATGCCTCACCAACCTGATCAATAATCTCGAGAAGAAAGGATGGGTTATACGGCAGGAAGATTGCAACGACCGCCGTAATAAACTGATATACCTCACCCCCGAAGGAGAAAAGGTGGCCGCCAAGATCAAATCCCTCCTGAAAGACATGTACACCCAGGTCGGGCAACAAATGAACACCAAACATATGGAAGTCTGTATGAAACATCTAAGCAAACTGAATGAGATATTTGATCAAATATAGTTTTTTATTATATCCGCCGCCTGAAGAAAGAAGGTATCGTCACCTGCAATGATGAGTTGCAATCGCAAAGCCTGTTGCTTGCCTTGAAAATGATCATCGGCTACGTGCTCATCTTTGCGATTGTGGTGATGGTTATCTCCCGCTTTACGCCTTTCCACAAGACATTGAAGGTCGAGATTGTAAAGACTGGGGAAGATATGGTTTAAAAAGGATGGAAGTGTTATGGGTTAAATAATGTTCCATCTTTATATAACTTGACATTTGCAGCGGTCAATGCTGCTGCATCATCGGGATCGGGAGTCATTGTAATTGAACCATAGGTGGCTCCTATATATGATGAATTAGATCCATTTTTCTCTAAATGCAAAATACAGTCAGAAAGAGTTATACTTTTACAGTGTGATGCACGTCCTGAGCCGATAATATATTGTCCACCATCAGCTGTACTTGGACCAGCTTTAGCTGTAATTGTTCCTCCTGATATTGTTATATCTCCACAACTAGATCCCCAATGTCCTGAACCTATACCAGCTGCGCCATAACCTCCCTCAATATCTAATGTTCCATCAAGAATTGTTATATTACCGCATCTACTACCATTATAAGAGCCTATACCGGCAATATTACTTGTTCCTTTTACAGTAAGTGAACCTTTTCCATCTATAATAATATTAGCATCCCCATTAGCTAATACTATACTGCCATTACCGGTTAATTTGTTTGTTCCGGAAAGAAGAATAATAGGAGTACCATGCTCTATTTTGATAGCTGCATTTTCAGCACTCATATTTATATTTATATTTACATTATGTAGAGTGACAACAGCATCATCCTTTATAATAATTTGTCCATGTGTTTCTGTTCCGTCGCCTTTTATCAGATATTCTCCCTTATTTAAAGTTTGAGTATCATCATTAGGAGTAATGGTCTTAGCCTTGAAACTCAGTTCCAATCTATAAGTATAAGTTTGATTATTCTTATCAACAAGAAAAAGCAATAAGTTTGCAGAAGTTCCGTTGACAGCTTTTACCTTTACTTCCATATCCGTTACCGAAACAATTTTCCAACTATTATCTACCATTGCAGAAACTTTTGCACCAGCTTTATCTGCTCCTTCTATAGTATAGCTGATAGAAGGATAGTCACCTTCAAAATCACGATCAGTAGTTGTAATTTTCAATGAAAGATTCTTATATTTGGAAACCTGGAAAGTACCGCCACTTGCTAAAGTAAATTCAATATAGTCGGCATTGTCTTTATTGATACTACTGAATATACAGTTGGCATCGCTACCCGGTGTTCCCGCCGGACCGGTACTACCCGTATCGCCTTTGTCTCCGGCATCTCCCTTATCTCCGGTCACTTTTTGCCAGTTTGCTCCATTATCTATGCTCAAATAATAAGCACTGTTCTCTTTAGGTTCGGGATTGATCGTTCCTGTCGTTATGTCACTGCCTAACTTCAACAAAGGAGCAGCGGCAGAAATTCCATCATGGCCACTCGCATGAATTTTTTCTCCGGTATCCGGATCAGTCAGCCAGCTTCCGTTTAATTTCCAATAATAATCATTTCCATCTTTAGCTACGGTTATTTGTGGGGTATCGCCGGATTGCCCTTTCTCACCATCCCAGATGTAAGCTTCTTTTGTTTCGTCAGATAAAATGCCCTTATTGTCTGTTTCCCGATAGCTGATCTTCTGCCCTTTTATATCCGGATTATCCGGATGAGTTGCCTCGGAAATATCGGTAATAAAGACTTTTCCACTTATCAGAACCCGAAAGGCTTCTATTTCATCATTTATAGAATCCAATATCTGATTGACTGATTCTGCCCATGTCCAGGTGGGAACTTTTATCTGGCTTCCGCCTGCCAAATGGAAAATGACATAATCCGTACTTGTCTTGGTATCTATTTCCGTAAACATCGTGTCGCCATCGTTTCCGTCTTTTCCATTGTCACCATCTTTTCCATCGTTACCCGAAACCTGTGTCCACGATTTTTTATTATCTACACTCAGATAGATTGCATCCGGAATCAAGTCTTTGGCAAGACCCTCATCCATAAGCTCTTTTCCTGTTTTTAATTCGGGTTTCGGAGCATTTTGTCCGGGTTTTCCATCCTGACCGGGTACACCGTCCTGCCCAGGTTTTCCATCCTGTCCGTCGTTGCCATCCTGTCCGTCTTGCCCATCCTTACCATTCTGTCCGTTGGCACGTATGGTATTTCCATCCGCATCCTTCAGCAATTCACCGTTCAGCGTCCAGTACCAATTCCCGTCTTTCTCCCGGATGACACTAATGACAGGTACATTGGTTGTGATGCCCTGATCGCCTTTATCACCTTTATCGCCTTTTTCACCGTTATAAATAGTAATGGGTGATTGGCTTTTGAATGCAATAGTATAACCTACGACCTTTCCATTCAAGGTAATAGGTGTAACCTTGGTGATATAATCCTGCCCGTCGATCAGACTTTGTAATGCTTCAATATTACTGTTCATTACTTTCTGCCAACTTTCCAGGGCTTCGATGCGTTGTCCCTGTTCGTCCAATGCATTCCATAGTTTATCATCGTTGTAGCAACCCGATAATACTATAGCCATTACTATTCCAAATAGATAATCTTTTATTTTCATATTCTTTTGTATTATTTATTCTATTTCAGGACGGTCTCCGCCACCGCTGCCGCCACCTTCTTCGTTACCGCTATCGGGGTCATGCTGTGCCTCTTCGCCGTCATCGGTTTTACCGCCCTTGCCGGTTCCGATGCGGCTGGAAATAACAGTACGGTATTTATCGATCAAGGCATTCCACCAGCCAAAGAGTTCCAGATAGTCTGTATCACCATCGATAAGAGCCAACGCATTCAGGCGCTTCACTAGTTTTTCGTAGGCGTTATTCAATTCCAGACGGGTGATGGTTGCTTTGCGCTTGCGCTTATTCAGACCCTCATCGTCAAATAGGGATGATTCGAGTTCCATCGCTTCATTGTATAATGTTTTGAGTCCGGTAACGCGTTTCGTGAGGTTTAATTTTTCGATATATGTCTTGTATTTATCCGATTCACACTCCTTGATCAGGTTATTGAGGAATTTCAGGATATCATTATATTTCATTCGTCCCATATTGGTATATTTTTTCAATACCTCGAATATGATGGCGGCAGCAGCGGCGGTTTCTGCGTCTTCACTGGATAATTCGCCCTTAACAAGATTGTAGAATCCTATACGCGAAGCATTTATCTTTTTCTTCAACTCTTTCGATCTCAATGAATAATCGGCTTTGCTGATCTTATTGAGACTGCCGTCGAATTGATCTACCTTCGCATTAAATAATTTCGATTCTTTATCGAACTTCAGAACGGAGAAGTTAGAAGCATTTAAATAATTGACGATAAAAATACAGAAGTTCAACCATTCGCTTTGTGTAAACTTCGTTTTAGGAACACTCTGAATTGTGGCCATAATGCATTTGTTTTAATGTTTATAATATAGATACTAATGCGTCAGCTTGAAATGTAATTCTGACAACCGTGGGTGTCAATGCGTTGTCATTGCGCATTTCATCAAAAACTATCGTTTCTAACAAATAATCCTTGCGCATGCGGTCAAAAACCATCGTTTTTAGTGTTGTGCATAAGGGAAATGTTAAATAAACTGCGGTTGTCTTACTATTTTCCATAAACATCTTTTTAAAAACCGTGGTTTTTGCAACTCTGCTTAGAGGAAAAGTTATATCACCCATGTTTTTTATAGAAATGTTCATAGGTGAGTGAGTAAAAACCGTATTTTTTGTTTTTTGCATTTGCTTTTTTATAGTATCATTCATATTTGCTATTATTAAGAATGACTAGAATAAACGATCGTTTTTTCTAGTCATTTTAACCATCACCAATTTTACACAAATTAACGCTATTGATTTTATACTTTGATTGATATTCAATTAAACGATAGGTTTATATAATTTCAAAATAATTCTATTAATGTTTTGATATGTAAAAAATAATAACGTCATTTGTGACTAGAAAAAACGATCGTTAAATCTAGTCATATATAAAATGATATATATCCTTTGAAATATATATCATCAAATATATTTTTTCAAATCATCAAAATAGTCTATTTTATAATACAGCATGCCTCTAAAAGGCATTGTAGAGGGGTTTCCATTTGTTAAAATTCAGCAAAGGCATAATTAAGAGATCTTTTGGGGGATATGTATGTTTTGGTTATTGTCAGATATGAGCTATTTATAGTGACTGGTTGTACCTGGCTCCCCTCTCGAGAGGGGGAAGGGGGTGTGCCATATTCCGCCTATACAACCACCATAATCAGAGTCACTTGACTATTGCAGGTTCATTTGCCGTCTGCTTCAGCTGACGGTTTACAAGTTGTTTCTCTCTTTTGGCTTCAGCCACATTTCTCTTAGATAGAAACCTGTAAGAAATGGGACTAAAGTCCAATGAGATAGATCCTTTACTAATCCGTCAGCTGAAGCAGACGGCAAATAAACCTGTAACAAGGCTTGTTTTATTGACTGGCTTTAACACACCCCCTGCCCCCTCTCCAGAGGGGAGCCAGTTACAACCAGT
>OKXB01000467.1_pt1 | contig 51394 bp, 64 predicted proteins | sample 1601731 | NCBI WGS metagenome assembly OKXB01 (sample SAMN04414077, study PRJEB24778) | human gut metagenome | material: faecal | host: Homo sapiens
AATTTTATTGTTGTTTAATATATTTTATAATATAATTGTAAAAAATAATTAAGGAGGCTAATATGTTTGATGAATATATTGATAATTTAAAAAATGATATTGTAAGAGAAACTTGTAATCTTATAAATATTCCAAGTGTTTCTATAGAAACTCCAAATCCTGATATGCCTTTTGGAGAAGGCGCAAAAAATGCACTTGATTACGCTTTAGATTTAGGAAATCGTTTAGGTTTTAGAACTAAAAATATTGATAATTATTGTGGTTATATCGAATTTGGAAAAGGAGAAAATCTTCTTGGAATTATTGGTCACTTAGATGTAGTTCCTAGTGGTGACGGATGGGATACTCCCCCATTTTCATCAACTATTAAAAATGGTAAAATTTTTGGTCGTGGTGCAATTGATGACAAAGGGCCTGTTGTGGCTTCCCTTTATGCTATGAAAGCTATTAAAGATAATATAAAAATCAATTCAAGGGTTAGATTAATTTTAGGTATTAATGAGGAAAAAGACTGGAAATGTATTAAACATTACAAAGAAAAGGAAGAATTACCTACTATAGGTTTTAGCCCTGATGCTGATTTTCCTTGCATTTATGCTGAAAAAGGAATTTCAACAGTCTATTTGAAAGATGATTTTACTAAATATAAAGATTATCCAATAAAAATTTCTAATATTGATTGTAATAATAACGCTATAAATGTTGTACCTAAAATATGTAATGTTACACTTGATATTGACTCTTCTAAAATAAATTTATCTGAGGTTACAAATTTTATTAACAATAAAATAAATGATTTCGATATTAGCTACTCTATCCAAGGAAACTCTATAATACTACAATCTTCTGGTATTCAAGCACATGCTGCTCATCCAGATTTAGGAAAAAACGCTATATCTTATATGATTGTATTTTTAAATAAATTATTTAATCACTTTGGTCTTAATATAAAACTTTTTGAATTTTTTGATAGATATATAAATACTGAATTTAACGGTGAATCTTTATATATTAACTTTGAAGATGAATCAGGAAAATTCACCCTAAATGTTGGGCATCTAAAGTTTTATGAAAATTATTTACAAATTGGTATTAATTTACGTATTCCAGTAAATACACCAATTGATACAGTTACTAATTTAATTGACCTAAAATGCACAGAATTTTCATTAGAAACTTATGTTGCAGGAAGACAAAATCCTTTATATGTTTCTAAAGATAATTACCTAGTAAAAACTCTTTGTAATATTTTTAATAAAAAAACAAATCAAAATCTTGAGCCTATTGCAATAGGTGGAGGAACATATGCAAGGGCTTTTGATAATTGTATATCTTTTGGAGCAAACTTTCCTGGTGATACAGATATGTGCCATCAAGCTAATGAATTTGTTGATATTGAAAAATTGGTTTTGGCAAGTAAAATCTATGCTGAAGCAATATATGAACTAACAAAATAAAAAATTAATTAATATAGATTTAACTGAAAAATATAATCGAATTTGAACTGAATAACGGCTCCTTACATAATTAAGAGTTTCTAAATGTAATTTGTGGCACCCTTTCACTTAGTCCTCGCTATCGCTCGACGCGAACATTTCCCACAAATCGCATTAAGAAACTCTAAAATTATTTCAGTCACACATTATTCAGTTCAAATTCGATTATATTTTTCGGCCACCAATCAATATTTTATTTTGATATTGCTCTTTTTATCATTGGAATTAAATAATGACTTCCGCCATTATTATTTGCTTTTTCTACCATACCAACAAACAAATAAGGATTTTCACTATTTACAGTAAAGCAGTCAAACCAACCAATAGTATCTGCCTTTTCATCTTTAGAAGATTTTAGTTCTGCCGTTCCTGTTTTTCCTGCTATAGTTGTTCCATTTATTCTCATATCTTTTGCTGTTCCTTCTGGATTTTCTACAACTTGGATTAAATCATTTTTTATCTCATTTGCTGCATCTTTTGAAAACGCATTTTCTACCAAAATTGTTGGAGATGCATTTTCTTTAAATTCTAAATATGGCTTTATCATATTTCCTTCGTTGTAAAATGCTGAGTAAATTGAGGCTATATGTACAGGATTTACTAAAATTTGACCTTGCCCATATCCAGTATCTGCAAGTAGAGTTTCTTTTTCTATTTTGCCATTATTTGAATATTGTGATTTTGCTAAATTTAAGTCAAAATCAATATCTTCATTAAATTTTAATTTATCAAGACCACTTGTCATATTTTTACTTCCTATTTTTAATGCTGCTTGTGCAAAATATATATTATCTGAATGTATTAAAGCATTTTTTAGATTTTTAGCTCCATTATAAGCCGTTAAAGTTGTTATATTGTATGTTCCCCAAGATGCATCTTTTTGCCAACTTAAACCTGAATAACTAAAAGTATCCTCTGCTGATAATGAATTTGTTGATAAACCAATTCCACCTGTTATTGGTTTAAAAGTTGAACCCGGACAATATTTTTGTGAATATCTTGCAAGCATTGGTGTTTTTTCATTATTTGAAATTTCATTCCACTCATCACTAGTTACACCTAGTACCATTTTGTTTACATCTATAGCTGGTGTACTAACTAATGCTAAAACCTCACCTGTTGCGGGGTTCATTACTACAAATAAACCTTCATCATTTTTTAGTTCATTATATAAATTTTGTTGTAATTCAGAATCTATTGTTAATTTTATATTTTCTCCATCAACCTTGTCTTGTTTTATTAATGTCTTTTTTCTTTTTCCATCTTTATCTTCAATGTAAATTTCAACTCCGTTTTTTCCTTTTAGTCTTGCCTCATATTTTTGCTCTAACCCTGTTTTACCAATAAGTGATGTTGATGTATAACCCTCATTTTTTTCTAGCTCTTCTTTTGTTATTGTTTGTACATATCCAGTAAGCTGACTTGCCGCTTCTCCAAGTGAATAACTTCTTATTTTTGTAGATGTAATTTTTACGCCTTTAATTTGTAGCAATTTATCTTTTAACTCATTTTCATTTGCAGAAACTGTTTTTATTGGTACAAAACTATCATCTGTTACCCATCCTGCTTGTAATTTTTTGTTTATAGAATCTGCTGTAATTCCAAGTAATTCCGCAATTTTGTTTATATCTTCCTCTTTACTCTCACTTAATTTTCCCGGCACTATTCCTATAGATGAAGCTGTTCCTTCCCCTGCTAATTCTTTTCCATTTCTATCTAATATTTTACCTCTTGACGGTTTTGATGTGCTTACTCTAACCTTATCAGTATCTTCTAACTCTGGAAAAATTAAATTTGAGCTCCATTCTATTTTGTATCCCTTTTCATTATTTAATGCAATTTCATTATCAAATGTTATTTCTCCTCCTGATGCATCCATTTTTGCCGTATATGTTATTATTCTTTTTTTACCAGATTTTTGAATATTTTTTACTTCAATTTTCATATTTGACATATCTATTCCTTGATATATCTTTTTGTTTCTTGTTACAAAATCTTCTTCTGATATTTTATTTTTACTATTTTCATTTAGCAATTCATACATTTCATTATACTTTTCTTCATTTATTTTAGAAACATATTCTTTTAATGTATCTTCTGGTTTATTTTGATTTTTTTTATAATAAAAATATCCTCCAATTCCCGCAATTATTAAAACTATAATTACTATTATTAATATTTTTTTCTTCATTTATTTTCCCTCCTCTTTTGACAATTTTATACCATAAATTTGAAATTTTATCAATATTTTTTTGTAACTAAAATTCTTAAAATCACATATAATAATAGGGTTTTACCTTTTTATCTACTTTTAGTAGAATTTATAATTTGGAGGTATTTATATGAGTGTTTCTAATATTGTTCCTACTAATACTAACTATAATTATTCTATATTGATAAAAAATATTAATTCTTTAAAATCTATATATCCATTTTTAGAAATATTTTCCAGTGGAAAAAGTGTTCTTGGCAAAAATATTCCTGTTATTAAAATTGGAAATGGTTCTAAGGAAGTTTTTTATTCAGGTGCTATTCATCGGTAATGAATGGATTACTGCTCCTGTTCTTATGAAATTTTTAGAAGATTATTGTTATGCTTATGATAATAATTTGAATATTTTCAATGTTAATTCAAAATTTTTATTTGAAAATGTTAGTATTTATATTATGCCTATGGTTAATCCTGATCGGCGTAGATTTAGTTACAGGTGCTATTTCTCCTAATTCCTCACTATATACCAATACTCAATTTATAGCTAATAATTATCCAACTATTGCCTTTCCTTCTGGTTGGAAAGCAAACATAAGAGGTGTGGATTTGAATTTACAATTTCCAGCTGGGTGGCAACAAGCTAAACAAATTAAGTTTGAACAAGGTTTTACATCTCCCGCACCTCGTGATTTTGTTGGGTTCGGACCCTTAACTGAACCAGAGGCTTTAGCGATATATAATTTTACTTTGGAACATAATTTTAAATTAATTCTTAGTTATCATACTCAAGGTGAAGTAATTTTTTGGCAATTTCAAAATTATGCACCTAAAAATAGCTTTTTTATTGGCTCTACTTTTGCTAAAATAAGTGGATATAGTTTAGCTGATACTCCTTATAATTCTAATTTTGCGGGATATAAGGATTGGTTTATTCAAAATTATAATAGACCTGGGTTTACTATTGAGGCTGGGCTTCGGTCAAAATCCTTTGCCTGTTAGTCAGTTTGATAAGATTTACAATGATAATTTGGGAATTTTGGTTATGGCTGGTTTGTTAGTTTAATTTTATGTGAAGAAATCATTAAAATTTTAATGATTTCTTCAGACTGTTGACAAAGTATATAAAAATACTTTGTCAACAGTCCGAAAAATACCACTACTGCTAGTGGTATTTTTATTCTAATACAAGTTAACATTTTGTTCTATCCAAGTGCAACATCCAATATCATCATCAAAACAAAGCCCAAAATCAATCCCAAAGTTGCTAAATTTTTATTCTCGATTATAGATTCTGGTAATAATTCTCTTGCTGCAACAGCAATCATAGCTCCTGCTGCAAATGAAAGTAGGATTGGTAGAATACTTCTTATTGTCATAACTAATATTACACCAATTACAGCAGATATTGGTTCAACTAGAGCCGAACCTTGACCTAACATAAAACTTTTAAATCTTGAGAATCCCTCTTTTCTTAATGGTAATGATACAGCTGCTCCTTCTGGGAAATTTTGTATTCCAATTCCAAAAGCTAACATTATCGCTCCAATTAAAGTTACTCCTGGTACCTCACTTGCAAGACCTCCAAATGCTACACCTATAGACATTCCTTCTGGAATATTGTGTATAGTTATTGCAGATACCAATAAAATACTTTTCTTTAAAGAAACTGAACTTCTTAAATTTCCTCTTGATTTTAATGCCTTATCTAAAAACTTATCTGATAGCAGTACAAATAATGCTCCTATAGTAAATCCTACAGCTGGTAAAATCCATGCTATGTAGCCAAGTTCCCCAGATAAATCTATTGCAGGTGCAAGCAATGACCAAAATGATGAAGCAATCATTACTCCCGCACTAAATCCTAGTATTGTATTTAATACTTTTTTGTTTATTTCCTTAAAAAAGCAAACTACAAGTGAACCAAGTGCTGTTACTCCCCAAGTAAATGTTGTTGCAATTAGAGCCTGAATTATTGGATTCAAATTTTCAAACCAATTCAATTTAATTCACCTCATAATATATTATGCTTTAATAATCTATATCGTTATAATTTTTTGTCGAAATTTGTAAAAGAAAAAAGTCAAATTGCTTTTATACAATTTGACTTTTTCATTTATTTGGCGGAGCAAGAGGGATTTGAACCCCCGCGCCGATTGCTCGACCTATCAGTTTTCGAAACTGATCTCTTCAGCCTCTTGAGTATTGCTCCATTTCTGATTGGGGACGGTTCTTTTCGTGAAAAGAACCGTCCCCAATCAGAAATTTTTCTCAAAAGGAACCGTCCCCAATCCAAAAAATTTAATTATTAACCGAATGTGTTACCATTTTGGTATCATCTGTTATTTTTCTAAATACATATCCATTTTGCAAACCATAATCTATTATGTCTGATAATGCTTCTAGTGTTTTATGATTATGTGAAAAATCATGCATTAATACTACATTTTCTCTTCCTGGTTTGATTTTCGATGTTACATTCTTATATACATCATCTCTTGTTTTGGCATGACCTGCATCATCTGAATCTACATTCCAATCAAAATATCTAAAACCTTCATCTAATGCTTTTTTTGTTACTTCTGTCATAACACCTACGCAATATTTTTTGCTAATTGTGTTTGAACTTCCACCAGGAAATCTTATTATATTAGGCTTTTTTCCTATTGTTTCGTATACTTGTTCTTGTATTTTTCTAAAATTATCTAAACATGCATCTGCTGAACTATATACTTCAGAATAAGTGTGTGAATACCCATGTAATGCTACAGTATGACCTTCGTTATCCTCTCTTTTTACAAGTTCTGCATTTTTTTCACTAAAATGTATTAAGAAAAATGTGGCTTTTACTCCTTTTTCTTTTAAAATATTTAAAATTTCTGGAGTAATATCTGAACTTGGTCCATCATCAAAAGTTAAATGTATAATTCCTGTTGCATTTTCTTCTTCTTGTTTTTCTTTTTCTTTTTCTCTTTGCTCTTCTTCTTTTTTCTTATTATCTAGTTCAACTAACATTGCTTGTTCTTGTTCATTATTATTATTGTTATTGTCTGATATAGCTACATTATTCTTTTTATTTGTATTTTTAAATATAACTGCCATAACTAATATAAGTAAAGCTATTATTATAACTAATATAGCTATTAAAATATATCTATATCTTAACAAATGATTTTTACTTTGACTGATTATTCCATTTTCATACATATCTAAACACCTAATTTTACTTTTATTTTATTATTTGACTCATTCTTCCGTAAACCAGGCTAACCCACGTACTTGATGCTGGGCAGAATTTTGTTTTTACAGCAGTTAAGGTTTTTCCATAATAGAATTTACCACCTTTAGTTAAGTAATTTGTATGTAACTTTTTAGCTGCTTCTCTTAATCCACTTTCTACTGATGGATAACTTATTAATTTTCCGTTTGACATCAAACTTATGTAATTATGCGTTTTTCTATGATTTGATGCTATATCCCAGCCTGATTCTGCTGAAATAATTCCGCAAAAAAATATCTCATTTAATGAATATTCTTCACATAAATCATAAATTGTTCCTACATTTTCCTCAAAAAAGCCTGATGTATCAGCTTTTACCCCAGAAATTAATGTTATAAAATCTGCTCTTGATAGCCCTGTTCTTACAGTTAAGTCCATATCTTTTGATATTTTTACATCTTTTATTGAAATGTATTTATTTTCTTCTTGTTCTTCATTAGTATTTTCAGCTTTTTGCTCTTCAACTACAACTTCTTCTTTTTGTCCTTCATTATTTTCAGTTTGTAGGTTTTCGTTTTGTAGCTCATCATTATTTCTTGTAATTTCCTCACTTCTTGATGTTGTTTCAATTTTTTCTTCCCTATTTATACTTGCTACATTTATTTCTTCTTGTTCACTATTTTTTGCAATTTGTTCTGTTTTTATACTAAAATTTTTCGTTGCATACAGCACTATTGCTATAATCATAGCTATAATTGGTAATATATAAATTAATCTTATAGATATTACCTTTTTATTTTCATTATTCATTTTTTCTCAATCTCCTTTTGGACTTTTCCATTATAGCACTTTTTATCATATTTTGTCAAATGACTTGATATTACTGAATTTTAGTGTTAAAATATTTTAGAAAAATTTTAGGAGGTACTGTTAAAATGGCTTTTGATGGAATTGTTACAAAATCAATTACTAAAGAATTGAAAAATATTATTGGATATAAAATAGATAAAGTTTACGAACCAGACAAAAATACTGTAACACTTGGACTTTATGGCAAAAGTTCTAATCTTATGTTACTTATATGTATATCATCAAATAATTGTAGAATAAGTTTAACTTCACATCCGCAAAAAAATCCATCTACAGCACCTAATTTTTGTATGTTACTTAGAAAATATTTAATTGGTCTTAAAATAAAAAATATTTATACTATTGATTTAGAAAGAATTGTTTTTATAGATTTAGAAAATAATGAAAATCCTAATAAACCTATTTGCAGAAAGCTAATTATAGAATTAATGGGTAAACACAGTAATATTATCCTAACAGATTCCAACAATATAATAATAGATAGTATGAGACATACCTCAACATTGGAAAATTCAAACAGAGATATTTACCCAACAGCCAGGTATATTTTTCCAGAATCAACAAAATATAGTTTTTTAGAATTAAATACTTTTGATGATTTTTACAATGCTATTGAACCTAAACTTATAGAATATATTTCAGAAAATTCATTAAATATAGAAAATCTAAATGTATCAAATTTTATGATTGATAAAATGATTTCAAACACATTTAATGGTATTAGTTTGTCTTTCGTTCAAAATATTTTAAACAAATTAAATATAAAGGAAATTTCAAAAAATAATTTTGAACTAATTTATAACAAAATAAATGAAATATTATCGTCATCTTTTTTGGATATATTTTTAGCAGAGAATCGAAAAGATTATTACCTATATACATCAAATATAGAAAATGAAAGTCAATTTAATCTAAATTATAAAATTGATGATTTTTACTTTGAAAAAGAAACATCAGAGCTATTTAAAAATTACAGAAATAGTATTCTTCACCTTATTTTAGCAACTCTTAAAAAATATGAAAAACGTTTGGAAAATATAGATAATAAGCTTTCAGAATGTAATAATATGGACAAATTTCGATTATATGGTGAACTTATAACATCAAATCTTTATCGTATTCCTAATAGGAATGTAAATAGTATAGAAGTTGAAAATTATTATGATAATAACTCCCCTATTACTATTCCTTTAGACCAAAAGTATTTGCCATCATATAATGCCAAAAGATATTTTAAAAAATACAACAAACTAAAAAATGCACTTGCAATTGTAAATGTTCAAAAAGATGAAACCATTAGAGATATTGATTATATAGAAAGTGTTATTTACGAATTAGATAATGCAAAATCTATAGACGATCTTGAAGCAATTTATGATGAAATATCAGAAAATGGCTTATTTTCCGATAAATTAAAGGTAAAATCTTCATCAAAAAAAGCTTCTAATAAAAAAGCAAAACCTATGACCAAAAATAAACTTACATCTTTTAATCCTTTAAAATATGTAATTGACGGTTATACAGTTTTGGTTGGTAGAAATAATAAAGAAAATGATTATTTAACTTGCAAATTTGCAAATAAAAATGATATTTGGTTTCATACTAAAGATATCCACGGAAGCCACGTAATTTTAAAAACTAACCCTAATGAAATTGTTCCAGATGATGTTTTGTTTGAAGTTGCTAAACTTGCTGCAAAACATAGCAAAGCAAAAAATTCTTCTCATATTCCTGTAGATTTTTGCAAGGTTTCTTTTGTTAAAAAACCTAGTGGAAGTAAACCTGGCTATGTTATTTATAGTAATAATAAGACTTTGTATGTGTAATCGAAAATAAATAATGGCTGTTGCCCAAAAAAGACCCGGTCCCTTTTGGGCAACAGCCGCAGTCTCTTTTGATAAATATTTAATTAAACATATCTTTTTTCTTTAGCCACCAAGTTACAAGTATTGTTGTTAGCAATGCTATAATAATCATTATTGCAAATCCAAATGGGCTATGCTCAAATGGTAGCGAAACATTCATTCCCCAGAAACTTGATATCATTGTAGGAACTGCTAATACTATTGTTATAGATGTTAAAGTTTTCATAACTCCATTTAAGTTATTTGATATTATTGACCCATAGGCTTCCATTGAACCATTTAAAATATCACTATATATTTTTGCCATTTCTATTGCCTGTCTGTTTTCTGTTATGGCATCTTCTAGTATATCTTCATCATCTTCGTATAATTTTATTATTCTTCCTCTTAATGTTTTTTCCATTACTACTTCATTAGATTTTAATGATGTCATAAAGTATATTAAACCTTTTTCTAAGTTTAACATTTTTAACAACTCTTTATTTCTCATTGAATTTTTTAATATATATTCTGCAATTTCTGTTTCCTTGTTTATTTGTTTTAGATATGTTAAATAAAGTGATGCATTTAAGTATAGTATTTGGAATAAAAATCTTGATTTTTTGTATGTTACAAAATTTTTGATTTTCATTTTTTCAAATGATTCTATTACTTTGTTTTTTCTTAATGATACTGTTATAAAATAGTCGTCTCTTACAAATATCATTCCTAATGGCATTGTTGTATATATATCATTTTCGTCATGTTCTTTGTCTTTTTCTATTATTGGGACATCTACAACAAATAGTGTTGTGCTATCATCTTCTTCTGTATCGATTCTTGCTTTTTCTTCAAAGTCTAGCGCATCTCTTATAAATCCTTCTTGGATGTTTATGTTTTCACATACTTTTTTTATTTCTGCCTCTGAGGGGTTTGTCAGGTTTATCCAACTTCCTTTTTTAAATTCTTTTATTTCTTCAAATACACTTGTTTCTATATCTGTACAATATATTTTTAACATCCTTTTCACCCCATTTTTTTATTTTAACATATCTATTTTAAACTATTTGTCGTTTTTTGTCAACCAATTCATTTTTTCTAAATTATGCTCTAACTTCTTAATTAATACACATAAAAAGGAGTAAATTACCAATAAATCTCTTTATTAGTAAGTACTCCTTTAAAATTCTTAGTTAAATATTATACTAACATTAAAACTGCCATAGGAGCATTATCTCCTCTACGTGGTTCAGCTTTAACAATTCTTGTATATCCTCCAACTCTATCTGCATATTTAGGTGCGATTTCGTTGAATAATTTTGATGGTAAATCAACATTTTCACCATTTACTTTAACTTTGTTTATTTTGTTCATTATATTTCTTCTAGCATTTAATCTAGATGGCATATCTTTTTGTCTTGATTCTGTTGTTTCTTCTTTAACAACTTTTAAATATTCTTTACCATTTTTACTTTTTGCTATTTCTGTTAATTTATTTCCTTTTGAATCGCGTTTTGCTTTAACGACTTTTACATCAACCATTTCAAAGTTATCTTTTTCTTTAACAGCTAAAGCTATTATAGAATCAGCTATTTTTTTAACTTCTTTGGCTCTTGTTTCTGTTGTTGTTATTTTTCCATACATTATTAAATCTGTTGTTAATGTTCTTAACATTGACATTCTAATGTCTGTTGTTCTTCCTAATTTTCTGTTAGCCAATTTGTTCAACCTCCTTGTCTTACTTTTGGGTTTGTTTTACCCTATATCTTTTTTTATATTTATTCTTATTCCTCTTCTGGTGCAAAATCTAATCCTAGAGCATGTAATTTGGCCACTACTTCATCTAAAGATTTTTTGCCTAAGTTTCTTACTTTCATCATATCAGATTCAGTTTTGCTTGCTAAATCTTCAACTGTTGAAATTCCTGCACGTTTTAGGCAATTGAATGATCTTACTGATAATTCCAATTCTTCAATTGATTTTTCAAGAATTCTTTCTTTTTTATTTTCTTCTTTTTCAATCATTACCTTTGTATTCTTAGTAGCTTCTGATAAATCTATAAATAATTCTAGGTGTCCTGTTAATATTTTTGCAGCTAAACTTAATGCTTCATAAGGTTTTAAACTTCCATCTGTCCAAACTTCGATAACTAATCTATCTAAATCAACCATTTGTCCAACTCTAGTATTTTCAATTTGATAATTTACTTTCTTTACTGGAGTGTAAATAGAATCTATTGGAAGTACTGATATATCTTGGTCTGGTGTTTTATTTTTGTCTGATGGAACATAACCTCTACCTCTGTTTGCTGTTAATTCCATAACTAAATGTCCACCTTCACTTACTGTTGCTATATGTAAATCTGGATTTAATATTTCAACAGTTCCATCTGTTTGAATATCTCCAGCTGTAACTTCACCTTCACCATTAAAGTCTAAACGCAATACTTTTTCTTCTTCTTCAGCAAATTTTAGTCTTACGTTTTTTAAGTTTACTATAATTTCTGGTACATCTTCTACGACATTTGGAATACTTGAAAATTCATGTAAAACACCATTTATTTTCACACTTGTTATGGCACAGCCAGGAAGTGATGAAAGTAATATACGTCTTAATGAGTTTCCTATTGTTACTCCATATCCTCTTTCTAATGGCTCACATACAAATTTTGAATAATTGTTTTCATCATCAATTTTTATACATTCAATATTTGGCCTTTCGAATTCTATCATTATTTAACCTCCTAATTATTTAGAGTATAGCTCTACTATTAAATGCTCTTCTATTGGAATATCTATATCTTCTCTAGCAGCTAATCTGATAACTTTTCCACTTAATTGTTCATTATCTTTTTCTAGCCATGCTGGAACTGGTCTTACTGAGTTTGCTTCAGCATTTGCTTTTATTGTGCTGTTATCTTTTTTGATTTCTCTAACTGTTATTACATCTCCAGCTTTTACTAAGTATGATGGGATGTTTACTTTCTTTCCGTTTACTTCAAATTGTCCATGGTTTACCATTTGTCTAGCTTCTGCTCTTGATACTCCATATCCTAATCTGTAAACTACATTGTCTAATCTACTTTCTAATATTTGTAATAGGTTTTCACCTGTTATACCTTTTTTGTTTGAAGCCATAGCAAAATATTTTCTAAATTGCTTTTCTCCAACTCCATAATATGATCTTGTTTTTTGTTTTTCTCTTAATTGTGTTCCGTATTCAGAAAGCTTTGTATTCTTTTGACCGTGATCTCCAGGTGCATAGTTTCTTCTTGATATACTACATTTATCTGAATAACATCTTTCACCTTTTAAGAATAATTTGCATCCTTCTCTACGGCAAACACGACATTGAGCGTCTTTATATCTTGACATTTCTAATTTCACCTCTTTATATTTTATTTATATTAAACTCTACGTCTTTTTGGTGGTCTACAACCATTGTGTGGTATTGGTGTTACGTCTTTTATTGAACTTATTTCTAATCCTGCTGTTTGAAGTGCTCTTATTGCAGCTTCTCTTCCTGAACCAGGACCTTTAACAAATACTTCAACAGTTTTTAAACCATGTTCCATTGCTTTTTTAGCAGCTGTTTCTGCAACTTCTCCTGCTGCAAATGGTGTGCTTTTTCTAGAACCTTTAAATCCAAGTCCTCCAGCGCTTCCCCATGCTATAACATTTCCTGCAACGTCTGTAACAGATACTATTGTATTGTTAAAGCTTGAATGAATGTGTGCTGCTCCTCTTTCAATGTTTTTTCTATTTCTTTTTGTAACTGTTTTTCTTGTTACGTTTTTAGCCATTGTCTTAACTTACCTCCTCTTTTTTGGTAATGAAAGCTTTTATTGCTTTCTTAATTTTATCGCTTTATTTATTATTTTTTGCTTTTACTTACAACTTTTCTTGGACCTTTTCTTGTACGAGCATTAGTTTTTGTTCTTTGTCCTCTTACAGGTAGTCCTCTTCTATGTCTTAATCCTCTATAGCATCCAATTTCTGTTAATCTTTTGATGTTTAATGCTATTTCTCTTCTTAAATCTCCTTCAACTTTGTAGTTTTCGTCGATTTCTTTTCTTATTAAATTAACTTGATCATCTGTTAAATCTTTAACTCTGATGTCTGGGTTTATTCCAGTTTTTGCTAATATTTTTTGAGAACTTGTTAAACCTATACCATATATGTATGTTAGTCCTATTTCTACCCTTTTTTCTTTAGGTAAATCTACTCCTGATATACGAGCCATGTTTTAATTACACCTCCAAATTTTTTGTAGTTATGTTTTATTTTTTGATTTTTCATAAGCTTTTACCAGTCTGCTTAAAGGTGAAATGCATTTAATAAAATAAATCGGATTGTTTTTATTTTATTAAATCTTTAAGTTTTTTGGTAAATATATATATACACAAATAGATAATTTTCAGCCGCTACCTATTTTGTGTTATAAACTATTAAAATAAAATACTGTATATGCTAATTTTGCATACACATCTGCCTTTTTTGTTTTTATGTATTTGTTTTAATTACCCTTGTCTTTGTTTGTGTTTAGGGTTTTCGCAAATTACTCTTATTACACCTTTTCTTTTGATTACCTTACATTTGTCGCATATTTTTTTTACTGATGGTCTTACTTTCATTTCACTCATTCCTTTCTATATTTGATTGTTATTTAGCTCTCCAAGTAATTCTGCCACGATTTAAATCATATGGTGACATTTGTACTTTTACTTTATCACCTGTTAAAATTTTTATGTAATTCATTCTTAGCTTTCCAGAAATAGTTGCTAATATTTGATGTCCATTTTCTAATTCTACTTTAAATGTTGTATTAGGTAATGTTTCTACAACTTTTCCTTCTAATTCTATTAAATCTTCTTTAGCCAAATTCTCGCCTCCTTAAAGAGCTATTTTTTCTATGAAAATAAATTAAGGTAAAGCTTTTGTAATTTGAAGCTTTTATGTAACTTTGATACCATTACATATTTCCCCTATTATCCACAATAGCTTTACCATTATATCGCAAATTTATTTTATTGTCAATATTTTTGGCTCATTTTCTGTAATTAAAATTGTATTTTCATAATGTGCAGCCAAACTTCCATCATCTGTTACAATTGTCCATCCATCATCTAGTTCCCAAATGTCTGGTTTTCCTTGAATTACCATAGGTTCTATACATAAAGTCATACCTGGTTCTATTCTTATTCCTTTTCCTGCTTTTCCATAATTTGGTATTCCAGGATCTTCATGCATTTCTCTTCCTATTCCATGTCCCTGAAATTCTTTTAAAACTGAAAATCCTTGTGATTTTACATATTCTCCAACTGCATGTGAAATATCTCCAATTCTAAACCCAGGTTTTGCAAATTTTAATCCTTCGAAAAATGATTGTTTTGTAACTTCTACTAATCTTTTAGCTTCTGGTGATACATTTCCTACCATAAATGTACGTGCAGCATCTCCGTGAAATCCATTTTTTAGAGCTACTGTATCTACACTTACTATATCTCCATCTTTTATTATATGATTTTTATGAGGTATTCCGTGTATTACTTCATCATTTACAGAAATACAAGTTGATGCTGGAAATTTTGGTACTCCTCTTATTCCTGGGTCATATCCAATTTGAGCAGGTATTGCTCCTAAACTTCTCATTATTTTTTCGGCTTCTTGGTCAAGCTCATAAGTTGAAACTCCAGGTCTTACCTTTTTTTCCAGCTGTTCATAAAATTCTGCAACTATTTTACATACATCTTTCATTAATTCAATTTCTTTTTTGGATTTTATTGTAACCATTTTTTTAGCCTTCTTTCTAATTCCTATTTATTTTTTATATAGTTTACAATATCTTTTGCAGCGTCTACACCTAATCTGTTTATTGCTACACTTACTTCTTCGTTTCTTACTATTCCTTTTTCAGCGTAGAAGTCTATAACTGGTTTGGTTTGTGTGAAGAATGTGTCTAGTCTTAATTGTAATTTTTCTCTTGTGTCATCAACTCTTTTTGTTAATGGTACTTTACAATCATCACATAATTCTCCTTCTTTTGGTTTATTTAATACCATGTTATATACTCTTTTACATTTTGGGCATTCTCTTCTAGCTAATACTCTTTCTATTATTTCCTCTGTTGGTGTTGTTAGGTTTACTACTAAATCTACCTTAGTATTTTTTTCTGATAAAATTTTGTCTAGTTCTTCTGCTTGTGCTAGATTTCTTGGGTATCCATCTAGGATGAATCCGTTTTCACAATCTGGTTCATTTAGTCTATTTTTTACCATTTCATTTGTTACTTCATCTGGAACTAGTTTTCCTTCGTCTGCATATTTTGTTGCTATTTTTCCAAGCTCTGTTCCTTCTTTTATATTTTTTCTGAAGATTTCACCCGTTGATATGTGTGGTATATTTAACTCGTCTTTTATTAATCCTGCCACTGTTCCTTTTCCTGTTCCTTGGGCTCCCATCATTATAATATTCATATTTTTTGTCTCCTTTTCGTTTATTTTTTTGACATTGGTATTTTATCTCTTTTGGGGCTAAAAGTCAACTGTTTATAAAACTTTCCCCTCTTCATAACACGCATACATATATTCTGGACTTTCATAATACATACTACTATTATAATTATCTATCTTTTCAATTATCCAAGATTCTAAAACTTCTACTAATGTATCTATATATTTCTCTTCTTTTTTGGATACTTTTACTTTTTGTTTTTCTTGCAATATATTCTATTAAGCTACATGTAAAAAATAAATCATTATTTTTTTGTGGTTCCATTTTCTATTTCCTCCGCCCTTATAAACTTAATACACTTTAGTGCATTTTCTGTGCAAAATACTATTCTTGGTTCTTTTACTTCACAGTAACTTCCGTGATATATTATTTGTTTTGACATATTTTTCCTCTCTTTCTTGCAAGTATATTTTAACAAATTTTTTTGAAATACAAGCTCTTTGTAAAAAACGCAAGTTAACGACCAATTTTGGCACTCTTATGCATAAAATTGGTCGTTAACTCGTATTTTATTGTCCTATCCATATCATATATTTAAATTTTACTGACCAAAAATCACAAAAGTCAAGCGACTTTTGTGATTTACTAAAATTATAACTATTATAAAATCTACTTCTTCAACACAAATTCATCAAAAAATTTACATTGCAAATTAAAGCTATTACAATGATTCGCATACCCTCTCCAAGAATTAATACAAGCTAAAACATAATCCAAATTAATTCTATTTTCCCTATACAACTTTTCAAAATTTTTTAATTTTCGTCTCATTTTCTTCTTACTTTGAACTCTAAGTAACTTATGTGTTTTCCAAATGCGGTATCCACAAAAGTTCACACCTTGATTTGCTTTAAAATATGTAGTTTTTTGATTTAATTTTAAATGTAGTTTTTCATCTAAAAATACTGTAATTTTCTCCAAAATGTTTTTTGCTTCTTCCTTAGATTTTAGTAATAATACAAAATCATCCATATACCTTTCCACATATTTTATTTTTAACTTTTCTTTTAAATATTTATCAAATTCATTCATATATATATTTGCATAAAATTGTGACGTATAATTGCCAATAGGAATTGAAATCCCTGTTTCATTTTCAGTATATAATATCTTTTTAGTAAACTCTAAAAATTCTCTATCTTTTATTTTTCTTTCAATAATTTTATACAATATTTCACAATCTATATTAAAGAAAAATTTGCTTATATCACATTTTAAAACCCAAGTTTCCTCATATTCTTTATCAGCTTTTCTTAGATATTTTTGCATTTGATTAGCTGCTTTGTGTGTACCTTTATCTTCTATACATGCAAAAGAATCAGATATAAAGCTTACAGCAAAATATGGTTTTAAAAAGTTTTCTACATACCAAGTTTGAACAACTCTATCTCTATATTTCAAAGTTTTTATTATTCTTTCTTTTGGTTCATAAATTTTGAATTCAAAATATTTTGAAAATTTGTATGTTCCATTCAAAAGTTCTTTTTCAATTTGAATTATGTTGCTTTCCATATCCATTTCAAATTCTATAACTTGTTTCTTAAATCTTTTACCTTTTTTGGTTTTATTATGTGCTTCTAATAATTTTCTAAATGTTATTGCTGGTATAAAAATATCGTTTACTCTCTTAGGCATGACTTTATCCATCCTCCTATTATTTTTCCTATTTCATCTAGTCTTTTTGACCATTCAAAATAATTATTGTGGCTTATATATTTATTTTTATATGAAAATCTTACAAAAAACTTCTGTGTCGAAATTTCTGCGTCTATCTTATTTATTGTATTTAACCTTATATTTTTATTTGCTATCTTATTTGCATATAAAATAAGTCTTAATGTTTCAAACATGCTTTTCCTTATTTCACTTGTTAAAGCATATTTTTCTGTTTTAGGATATTTTATTAAAAGATTGTATCCATATTCTACTAAATCTATATATTTTTGGTATATTATAAGTTCACTTTCTGTTTCTTTTGGTTTGTACATAATCGTCTCCTTTCTTTTTAGACACAAAGAAAAAGCACTCTCTTTCACAAGAATTTATTGTTACTAGAACGTGCTTTTATATTTATATGTTTACCGATTTTACGGAAGGGATAAAACTTGTATGGCATATATACTCTATATAAATCCTTAAACTTATATATCTGACAAATTTATGCCATATTACGCATACCGGACGGAAACCGTTGTTGTTGTTGCTATTGCCATTGTTGTTGTTGAAGTTGAACAAACCTGCATTAGAACCATTATTATAGTTGCCTCCACGTTTGAAAACAGGGTTGTTCGAATTCACAAAGTTCGAATAATTCAGTTTTATCCCTATATAATTTTCACTTTTTACGCTAGCCTAAAGGCTTGCATAAAATATCGTAATTTCTAATTTTTCTTCTATATTTTTCTGACTTTATCTGTTTATATGCAGTTCACTTTTCAGATATCACATTACTTTACTACGCATACCGGACGGAAACCGCCGACGCCGTTGCTATTGCCATTGCCGCCGCTGAAGCAGAACAAACCCGCAAGAGAACCATCATCATAGTAGCCTCCACGCCCGAAAACAGGGTTGTACGAATCCACAAAGTTCGAATAATCTGAAAACCAAGAAGTTGAACCTGAACTTCTAGAAGATGTTTCCAATACCGCATCTCCAAATCTCGGAGAGTTATAACTCTCATATACATCTATATATTTATTTATATAAGCCGTGTCTGTATTTGCAGTTAATTCATTAGTATATCCTGTATAGCAAGCTGCAACATACTCATATGCTCCACCACTCATGTCATATATTCCATATACATTTTTTGTTGTACTTGAATTTTTTCCTACATCAGTATTATATGCAGAACCTCCATTATTTCCTATTCCTGTTTTGTACCTACTATTTGTATTTATTCCGATTTCGTCGCCATTTAATCCATATTTACTATGTGCAAGATATGCTACTGCTCCCCATTCTACATTTTTTGTCATATGTGTATCTATTTTATCTTTACTATTAAAATAAGTGCTATATTTGCTATCACTTGTTAAATTTTGACATGCTGTAAACATATTTAAAGAAGTCATACTTCTCCAGCTTGTAACATTTGGTTTTATTTGTAATGTTAAATCTGGATTATTAGTAGCTAAATCATTAGTATTACTTGCTTCGAATTTTGCAAACCAAAATCCTTTTATACTTTCTGCTCCCAATGTAAATGCTGGTTCTACCAACCATTGGTCTTGAGACTTTGTTCCATTTTCATTTGTTGTATATGTCACATCACTTATATTTGTTTTTATTTCACCTTGAATAGTATTATCTAAAAATTCATTTGTTGTATCTTTTAAAAATGCTATTTCTATAGTTCCACCTTCACTTTTATTTGAACTTTTATATGTTATCTTATACGCATATCTTGGTATCCATACCCACATACTTCCATCTTTTGTCATCGCATTTGCCCATTTGCTTCCTGCAGTTAAATCTGAATCTGTGCTATATTTTATAGCTGTCATTCCGTCAGCTAATTTAGGTACATTTACTTGAGCTTTAGTTCCAGAATTGTCTTTATATGCATACCAGTCGTCATTTGAATTTGTACTATCTGCTACTGTCCAATTAGCTTCTATATTTGCTATTTTTATTTTTCCACTTACCTGTATTTCTGGACTTGCTGAAGCATTTTTTCCTTTTTTATCTGTTGCTACTATTTCTACTATATATTTTCCATTTTCTGTTATTTGTGTACTTATTGTTCCCTTTGTCACATTTACTGTTGCTCCAGTTATTTCAGTTCCGCTGCTATTTTTTATTTTTATACTTGTTACTGTTAATTCATTTATATTTGTTATTGTCACATTTAATTTTGCACTTTCTGGTAAGTTGCTACTTGTTATTTCAGAACCATCTATATTTGTTACTGTATAGCTTATTTGTGGCACTGTACTTGCTTCTGTTATATTTCCATATTGGTCTATTTGGTATGTTGAATTTCCTGTTGTTACTGTTACAGGAAATGTTGCGTTATCAGGTATTGTTATTCCATTATTTGCCAATTCTTTTTTTAGGTTTTCAATTGTTAGTGTTCCATTTCCATCAGCTATAGCTGCCATTACTGCTAGTTTTACCTTTTCCTCAGATTGTGCAATTCCTGTTTTCTCTTTTGCTTCTGCCACTCTATTTAATATTCCATTTTGGCCTGTTAACATACTTATGCTTACACCGTGCTAAAACAAGCAAAACGATGATTGTAACGACGAGTGCTATTAAAGTAATTCCGCCTATTTCCTGTCATTTCATTTCTTTTTACTTTTGTTCCTTTCATATTTTTTCCTCCCTTTAAAATTTAATTTTAATTATAATATGTGCAAAATAACAGCTTTTTAAACAATAAAGTTTGTCTTTGTTTTTCATTGCTTTTTTCGTGCAAATTCATTGCATTTTGATTTTACATTTATTTAATATTTTTGTCAATTATTTTCAAAAAAATTTTGTGTTATTTTTGAAAAATATGTTATTTTTCACGCATTTATATTATAAATACTTAATTTACATTTGTCAATATAAATTGTCAAAAAAGCGTTATTTTTCACCTATATAAATTGTCTTTTTTTGATATATTAAAATTTATTGAAAGAGGTGTTAAAAATGAATCTTACAAATGCTATAAAACATAGAATAATTGAATTATGCTCTGAAAATAACTTAAATATAAATCAACTTGCCATAAAATCTGGTATTAATCCAGCAACCATTAGAAGTATATTAAAAGATAGATGTAAAACTCCTAATACTTCTACCATATATTTTCTTTGTCTAGGTTTTGGAATTTCACTTGAGGACTTTTTTGCTTCAGATATTTTCCATAATCTCGATGATAATGACTAATTATCTATTGAATCTTCTTTTTATCTGCTCATAAAATTCATCTATTTCTTTGCTCAATTTTTCAACTTCTTGTTTCAGTTTTTCTAGCTCTATTTTAGTTTCATAAGAATTACTATTACATTCTAGACAATTTAAGCAATCTCTTTTTTCTTCAATTGTCTTATTTCCTTTATGTTCCCAAATTAAACCATATTTTTTATCATTATATTCAACATCCCCCTCTTCCATTTCGTTATAAATTAAAATTCCGTAATCTACGTTTTTTAATTTTTCTTCTAACTTTTCCAAATTTTTTTCAGTGTATATAGCAGGCATTCCGCATTTACAAATCTGTTTTGAGAAGCACGTTCTTTTTAATCTCAAAATTTTTTCTGCAATTATTGCATCTTTACCTATACAAGTAAAAAATACACCACATCTTACAAATATTAATTTATTTGGATTTTTCGCTTTTAAAGTTTGCACGAAATCATAAAAACTCAACTTTTCACCACCTTTCTATAAAACACAAAAAAAGTACTCTTTGTTTATTTGAGTGGTACCAAAAGCTACTAGCTGTTGCTTGTTGCAGTTGGTACCTACTTTAAGTAACTTCGTTTCTTAAAATCTTTTTTTGCATTTCAAAATATTACACAATTATGATAACATAATTGCAAAAAAATTTCAATATTTTTTGCTTTTTTGTTTTTAGAAAATAGCAACAAATTTTGCTATTTCCTCTAAATATATTCTATTCCAAGAATCCCTTATAATGTCTCATAACTAATTGAGATTCCAATTGTTGGATTGATTCAATTGCAACACCAACAACAATTAAAAGTGCAGTACCACCAAATGTTATATCTAAAGATGTAAATCTAAGTAGCATTGGTAGAATAGCAATAATAGCTAAATAAAATCCACCAAATAATGTTATTTTAGAAATTACATTAGATAAATAATCTGTTGTAGGTTTTCCTGCTCTAATTCCAGGTATAAAACCACCATTCTTCTTAATATTTGCTGATATTTCAGCAGGATTTGTCATTGCATATGTCCAGAAGAATGTAAATCCTACGATTAGTAATAAGTAAACTAACGCATTTGCTATAGTATATCCCCATCCAACACTAGATGATGATGTAGCCATAGAGAATTTATATAATGTTGCCCAAAATCCTGTTGATGTAGCAACATCTGTCTTAAATATTTGAATTATCATTGCAGGGAATGTCAAGAATGATGATGCAAATATTATAGGCATAACTCCTGCCATTGCAAGTTTAAGTGGTATATTTGTATTTTGAGCTCCAACCATTTTTCTTCCAACAACTCTTTTTGAATATTGTACAGGTACTCTACGTTCTGCTTGTTGCATATATACAACTGCAGTAACAAGTATTAATGCACCAATTAAAATTCCAATAGCTGTTAAGAAACCAGTTGTGCTAAATCCGTTTGATGTTATTATCAAACGATACATTGTAACTAATACAGATGGTAATCTAGATATAATACCAATAAAGATTATTAAAGAAATTCCATTTCCTATACCTTTATTTGTAATTTGCTCTCCAAGCCACATAAGTAATGAAGTACCAGCAATAAATCCAGCAACTATCATTGCTCCTGTAAGGAAGCTATTATTTACGAAAACTCCGTAAGATTTATAAGATAAATATACACCTATTGCTTCTATAAAAGCTAAGAATATTGTTAATATTTTTGTATATTTATTTATTTTTTGTTTACCATCTTCTCCACCTTCTTTAGTTAATCTTTCTAGAGATGGTATAACCATTCCTAGAAGTTGGATAACTATTGTAGATGTGATATAAGGTGTAATGCTCATTGCAAATATTGAAAATTTAGCAAAAGCACCACCTGAAATCAAGTTAATCATTCCAGCTAAGCTAGATGAACTATCACTCATTAAATCATTTAATGCTGATATATCAACACCTGGAACTGTGATATAACAACCAAGTCTAAAAAGAATTATTAGTAGCAATGTATACCAAAGCTTTTTTCTAATATCAGGTGTTTTTAGTGCGTTTTTTATTGTTTTAAACAATTAGATCACCTCTGCCTTTCCGCCTAAAGCTTCGATATTTTCTTTTGCCTTTGCTGTAAATTTAACAGCTTTTACATTTAATTTCTTTTCTAACTTACCAGTTGCTAATACAACTATTCCGTCTTGGATTTTTCCAATTATTCCTTCAGCTAAAAGTGTTTCAGCTGTAACATCTGTTGCTGTCGATTTATTAAGCATTGTTAATGTTACTTCTGTGTAGTTTTTAGCATGAATATTTGTAAATCCTCTTTTTGGTAATCTTCTATATAATGGTGTTTGACCACCTTCAAAACCACGTCTAACTCCTCCGCCAGATCTTGCTTTTTGACCTTTTTGACCTCTACCTGAAGTTTTTCCTAGTCCTGAACCGATTCCTCTTCCTACTCTTTTAGATTTTACTCTTTTCATAGCTGGCTTTAATTCTTCGATTTCCATTTTCGCACCTCCTACCTTTTTTATTTGTTAATTTTATAATATATCTTCTGGTTTCTTTCCTCTTTTTGCAGCTACAGATTCAACTGTTTGCATTGATTTTAAACCTTCGATTGTAGCATATACTACGTTTCTTGGATTGTTTGTTCCAATTATTTTTGTACGAATATTTTTATATCCTGCAAGCTCTAATACTGGTCTAACGCTACCTCCGGCGATAATTCCAGTACCTTCAGCTGCTGGTTTTAACATAACTTTAGCACTGTCAAATTTTCCGAAATATTCGTGTGGTACTGTTGTGTTTACGATTGGAACTTCTATTAAGTTCTTTTTAGCATCTTGGATAGCTTTTTTGATAGCTTCTGGAACTTCGGCAGCTTTACCGTTTCCAACACCAACATGACCATTTCCATCTCCAACAACAACTACTGCTGAAAATCTCATGTGTCTACCACCCTTAACAACTTTTGTAACTCTGTTAAGTGCAACAACTTTTTCTTTTAATTCATTTTCTTGCTTTTCTTCCATGTTAATTAGTTTTCCCTCCTTCTTTTAATGTCAGGGGACACACTTTTTCAGTTAAGTGATTCGCCCTTATTATTTTAGGTATTATTGTTACTAGAAGTTTAATCCGCCTTCTCTTGCGGCTTCTGCTACTTCTTTAACAACTCCGTGATATATGTATCCACCACGATCAAAAACGATGTCTTTTATGTTTATTTTTTCAGCTCTTTTTGCAATTAAAGTTCCAACTTCTTTAGCAGCAACTTTATTTGCATGTTTTTCTTTAACTTCTTTATCTAAAGTTGAAGCTTGAGCTAAAGTACAACCATTTACATCATCTATAAGTTGAACGTAAATATTACTGTTACTTCTGAAAACACTTAATCTTGGTCTTTCAGGTGTTCCAGCTATTTTATTTCTTACTCTTTTATGTCTTCTAACTCTTTCTAATTTTCTATCAGTTTTTGAAACCATTTTGTTCTCCTTTCATAATTTTTCTCAAGGAATTCAATTATTCTATTTACCAGTTTTACCAACTTTACGTCTGATAACTTCTTCAGCGTATTTAATTCCTTTACCTCTATATACTTCAGGTGGTCTTTTTGTTCTGATAACTGCAGCTGTTTGACCAACTAATTCTTTATCAATTCCTTTTACTATAATTGTGTTAGCATTTGGAACATCAAAAGTAATTCCTTCTGGTGCTTCAAATATTACAGGGTGTGAATATCCAAGTGAAAGATTTAAGTTATTTCCTTGTTTTTGAACTCTGTAACCAACACCATTTATTTGTAATTCTCTAGTAAATTCATTTTGAACACCCATAATCATATTGTTTATTAATGTTCTTGTTAATCCGTGTAAGCTTTTACTTCTTCTTACATCTGAATCTCTAGAAACTGTTAATATACCATCTTCTAATTTCATAGAAATTTCTGGTTCAACTGTTCTTTCTAGTGTTCCTTTTGGTCCTTTTACAGTAATATGTTGTCCATCGATTTTAACATCAATTCCAGCAGGTACTGTAATAGGTTTATTTCCTATTCTTGACATCTTATTTCTCCTTCCTACCAAATATAAGCTAAAACTTCTCCACCTATTCCAGCATTTCTTGCTTCTTTATCAGTCATTAATCCTTTTGATGTTGAAATTATAGCAATTCCTAAACCATTTAATACTTTAGGTAATTCTTCTTTTCCAGCATATACTTTTAATCCTGGTTTACTAATTCTTTTTAATCCATCAATTACTCTTGTTCCTTTTTCATCATATTTTAGAGTAATTCTTATAACACCTTGTGTGTTATCTTTGATTTCTTCAAAAGATTTTATGTATCCTTCTTTGAATAAAATTTCAGCTATACCAAGTTTCATTTTTGAACAAGGTACATCTACTGTTTTATGTTTAGAAGTATTTGCATTTCTTATTCTTGTTAGCATATCTGCTATTGGATCTGTAGTATTCAATTTATACTTACCTCCTTCTTTTCCTTATTTTTATTTAATCTATTCGATTTACCAGCTAGCTTTTTTAACTCCTGGAATTTCACCTTTATGAGCTAATTCTCTAAAACATATACGGCAAATTCCATATTTTCTAATATAAGCATGTGGTCTACCACAAAGTTTACATCTATTATATTCTCTTGTTTGATACTTTTGTGGTTTTTGTTGTTTAACCTTCATTGACATTTTTGCCATAGAACCTAAATCCTCCTCTTAATTATTATTTAAGTTCAAATTAATTGTGGAAAGGCATTCCTAATAATCTTAACAACTCTCTACCCTCTTCGTCAGTTTTAGCAGTTGTTACGAAAATTATGTCCATTCCTCTTAATTTGTCTACTTTGTCATATTCGATTTCTGGGAATATTAATTGTTCTTTTATACCCATAGAGTAATTACCTCTACCATCAAAAGAATTGCTTGAAACTCCTCTGAAATCTCTAACTCTTGGAAGTGCGACATTCATTAATTTGTATGCAAAATCATACATTTTATCTTGTCTTAATGTAACTTTGCATCCCATGTCAGCTCCTTCTCTTATTTTGAATGCAGCAATTGATTTTTTAGCCTTTGTTATAACTGGTTTTTGACCTGTTATTTGTGTTAAATCATTTATTGCATTTTCTAATGATTTAGGATTATCTCTTGTATCTCCTAAACCAATGTTTATTACTATTTTATCTAATTTTGGAACTTCCATTATTGATTTATATCCAAACTTTTTCATTAAAGCTGGAACTACTTCTTTTTGATATTGTTCTTTTAAGATTTCCATCTAATTTGTTCCTCCTTTCTTAAAACCATTAATCTATTTTGCTATTGCATTTTTTGCAAACTCTAAATTTCTTTCCATCTTCAACACTATATCCAACTCTTGTAGATTTTCCACATTTAGGGCAAACTACGTTAACTATTGATGAGTGAATTGGAAATTCTAAGGCTTGAATTCCGCCTTCTCTATTTGGTGCAGCTTTTACATGTTTTTTTCTAACATTTATACCTTTTACTATAACTTTTTCAGATTTTGGTATAACTTCTAAAACTTCACCTGTTTTGCCTTTATCATTTCCTGATAAAACAATAACATTATCACCTTTTTTTAGTTTCATTAAGGTCTTCCTCCTTTTTCTAAATTTCTGCTAATATTTTATTATAGAACTTCTGGAGCTAATGAAAGTATTTTCATATATTCTCCCTCTCTTAATTCTCTAGCAACAGGTCCAAATATACGTGTTCCTTTTGGTGTTTTATCATCTTTTATTATTACAGCAGCATTTTCATCAAATCTTACATAAGATCCATCAGCTCTTCTTATAGGATTTTTTGTTCTAACTACAACTGCTTTAACAACGTCACCTTTTTTTACAACTCCACCTGGTGTTGCTGATTTTACAGAAGCAACTATTATATCTCCAATACTTGCTGTTTTTCTGTAAGAACCACCTAAACATCTGATACACATAATTTCTCTAGCACCTGTGTTGTCAGCTACTTTTAATATACTTTGTTGTTGTACCATCTTTTGGTATCCTCCTTCTTATCAAAATTATTTTATAACAGCTTTTTCTACTATTTCAACTACTCTCCATCTTTTATCCTTTGAAAGAGGTCTAGTTTCCATAACTTTTACTTTATCTCCAATACCGCAACTGTTGTTTTCGTCATGTGCTTTTAATGTATATGTTTTCTTAACGATTTTTCCATAAACACTATGTTTTACATTTCTTTCAACAGCTACAACTACAGTTTTATCCATTTTATTAGATTTAACTGTACCGATCATTGTTTTACGAAGATTTCTTGTTTGATCCATTACTCATTTACCCCTTTCTTTTCAGCGATTTTTCTTTCTGTTAAAACAGTGTTGATTCTAGCTATATCTTTTTTAACATCTCTTATTTTCATAGGATTGTCTAAAGTGTTTGTAGCTAGGCTAAATTTTAATTTGAATAATTCTGTCTTTAATTCACCTAATTCTTTTTCCAATTCAGGTGAAGACATTTCTTTTATTTTATTAATTTTCATTATTTTCACCCTCCTCGATAGCAACTTCTTTCATTACAAATTTTGTTTTTACTGGTAATTTATTTTTAGCTAATCTTAAAGCTTCTCTAGCTGTTGTTTCTGATACTCCTGCTATTTCAAACATAACTCTACCAGGTTTTACTGCAGCTACCCAAAATTCTGTATTACCTTTACCTTTACCCATACGAGTTCCAGCTGGTTTTCTTGTAATTGGTTTGTCTGGGAATATTTTAATCCAAACTTTACCATCTCTTCTCATATAACGAGTCATAGCAACTCTGGCTGCTTCTATTTGGTTTCCTGTAATTAATCCTGCTTCTACAGCTTGTAATCCGAATTCTCCATGAGAAACTGTTGTTCCTCTTGTTGCTTGACCTCTATTTCTACCTTTTTGTACTTTTCTATGTTTTGTTCTTTTTGGCATTAATGGCATTATGCTTCTCCTCCTTCCATTTTTTTAGTTGGAAGAACTTCTCCTTTATATATCCAAACTTTAACACCGATTTTTCCATAAGTAGTATTTGCTTCAGCAAATCCATAATCTATATCTGCTCTTAAAGTTTGAAGTGGAATATTTCCTTCTTTATAGAATTCAGTTCTAGCCATATCAGCTCCACCTAATCTTCCAGATACTGCTGTTTTAATTCCAGCTGCTCCAGATTTCATAGTTTTTTGCATGCATTGTTTCATGGCACGTCTGAATGAAATTCTTCTTTCTAGTTGTGAAGCTATATCTTCTGCAACAAGTGTTGCATCTAAACTTGTATTTTTAACTTCTACAACATTTAGGTTTACATCTTTTCCTATTAATTTTTTAATATCAGCTCTTAAAGCTTCTGCTCCAGCTCCACCTTTACCGATTAATATACCAGGTTTAGCTGTATAAACATTAACTTTAACTGATTTAGCTGTTCTTTCTATCTCAATGTTAGCAATTCCAGCTTCGTATTCTTTTTTCTTTAAAAATTTACGAATTTTTTGATCTTCTACTAAATAGTCTGCAAAATTTCTGCTATCTGCATACCATTTAGAGCTCCAGTCTTTGATTATTCCTAATCTAGCTCCTGTTGGGTGTACTTTTTGTCCCATAGCTTGTTAGCCTCCTTCTTTGATTTTATTCGTGTTCCTTTAGAACTATTGTTATATGACTTGTTCTTTTTCTAATTCTTACTGCTGAACCTTTTGCAGCTGGTCTAATTCTTTTTAGAGTTGGACCTTGATTTGCATAGATTTCAGAAATATATAATTTATCATGTTTCATTTCATGATTATTTTCAGCATTTGCAATAGCTGATTTTAAAAGCTTTTCGATTATTTCTGAAGAAGCTTTTGGTGTAAATTTAACTATTGCTAAAGCTTCGTCTACGTCTTTTCCTCTTATTAAATCTGCAACAATTTTAACTTTTCTTGAAGATATTCTTGCATATTTAAGAGTTGCTTGAGCTGTTTTTATTTCTTCCATTTTAAATTAATCTCCTCTCTTTATATTAGTAGATTTGTTTATTTATTATTTTTTAGTTGTTTTTTCTCCTGCATGACCTTTGAATGTTCTTGTAGGAGCAAATTCACCTAATTTATGACCAATCATTTCTTCTGATATATAAACAGGAACATGTTTTCTTCCGTCATGAACAGCTATTGTATGACCAACCATTTGTGGGTAAATTGTAGATGCTCTAGACCATGTTTTAACAACTTCTTTTTTGTTTTCAGCGTTCATAGCTTCAATTCTTTTCATTAATTCTGGAGCTACGAAAGGCACTTTTTTACTTGATCTTGACATAAGTTTTATTTCCTCCTCTTAACTATAAATTTATTAGATTGTTTCTTTTTATTTCTTGTCTTGTATCCAAGAGCTGGTTTACCCCAAGGTGTCATTGGTCCTGCGTGACCGATTGGAGCTTTACCTTCACCACCACCATGTGGGTGATCGCATGGGTTCATTGCAGATCCTCTTACTTCTGGTCTCCATCCCATGTGTCTCTTTCTTCCGGCTTTACCTAAATGTACATTTCCGTGATCTGAGTTTCCTATAACTCCGATTGTCGCTCTACAATTTGCTAAAACTAATCTCATTTCTCCAGAAGGTAATCTTACATGTGCATATTTTCCTTCTTTAGCCATTAATTGAGCACTTTGTCCAGCAGCTTTTACAAGTTTTCCACCTTGTCCTGGATTTAATTCTATATTGTGGATTAAAGTACCAACTGGAATACTGTTGATTTCCATGCAGTTTCCTGGTTTTATATCTGCAGATTTTCCAGATACAACTTTATCTCCATCTGTTAATCCTTGAGGTGCTAAGATATATGCTTTTTCTCCATCTTCATATTTGATTAAAGCAATATTTGCACTTCTGTTTGGATCATATTCGATACCGATAACTTCTGCTACCATATCATCTTTTTTACGTTTAAAATCTATTATTCTATATTTTTGTCTGTTTCCTCCACCTTGATGACGTACTGTTATTCTACCATAAGAGTTTCTTCCTGCTTTTTCTTTCTTTACTGCTAGTAAAGATTTTTCAGGAGTTTTCTTTGTTATTTCTTTGTAGTCTAATACTGTCATATTTCTTCTAGATGGTGTATATGCGTTAAATCTTTTTGTTGCCATTTTATATTCTCTCCTTTTAATTTTATTAACGGATTTTTTCCTGCTCCGTATACAGATAAAATTTATTTTCCGGGTTATTTCCCGATATTATTTTTTAGGTTTAAGCACCTGTAAAATCTTCGATTGAATCTTTAAATTTCTTTGTTCCTTTAACTTCTTTTCCACCTTTTGTTAAGTATGTTTCGGCTTTAGGATCTGTATCTATAGTAACTATAGCTTTTTTCCAATCTGAAGTTCTTCCTTGATGGTATCCTACTCTTTTCTTTTTACCATTAACATTCATTGTGTTAACATTTAATACTTTAACACCGAAAAGTTTTTCAACGGCTTTACCGATTTCAACTTTTGTTGCTTTTTTGTTTACTTTGAAAGTATATTTTCCTTCTTGTAAACCATTGTTACTTTTTTCAGTAACGATTGGGGCTATTATTATTTCTTCTGCTATCATGATTAAGCATACACCTCCTCTAATTTTTTAACAGTATCTAATGTTAAAACTAAGTTAGTATATCTTAATAAATCATAAACATTTATTGTGTTTGCAAGTATTGCTTTAGCTCCTTCAATGTTTCTTGTTGATGCTTGAACATTTAAGTTCTTTTCTGGTAATATAACTAATGTTTTACCTTCTAATTTTAAATTGTTTAAAGCATTAACCATTGATTTTGTTTTGATTTCAGCTAACTCTAATTTATCAACTACTGTTAATTTGTTTTCTAATACTTTAGAACTTAATACTGATCTTATTGCTAATCTCTTTTCTTTTTTATTTACAGTATATCTGTATGAACGTGGTTTTGGTCCTAATGCTATACCACCTTTAATCCATTGTGGTGCACGGATACTTCCTTGTCTTGCACGTCCTGTTCCTTTTTGTCTCCATGGCTTTCTTCCACCACCACGAACTTCTGCTCTTGTTTTTGTACTTTGTGTACCTTGTCTTTGATTAGCTAAGTAGTTTACTAGTACTTCGTGTACTATTGCTTCATTTGGTTCAATTCCAAATACGTTTTCATTTAATTCTACATCACTAACCTTTTTACCATTTATATCATATACGTCTACTTTTGGCATGACCTATTTCCTCCTTTCTTAGTCTATAGCCTTAACAGCTGATTTTATTTTTAATATTGCACCTTTTGCTCCAGGTACGCTTCCTTTAACTAGGATTACATTTTTATCCATATCAACAGCTACTACATCTAAGTTTTGGATTGTAACTGTTACATGTCCCATGTGTCCTGGTAATTTCTTACCTTTAAATACTCTTCCTGGTGTAGATGTTGGTCCCATTGAACCTGGTCTTCTGTGGTACATTGATCCATGTCCCATAGGTCCTCTAGATTGACCATGTCTTTTTATAACACCTTGGAATCCTTTTCCTTTTGATGTTCCTTGAATATCAACTTTTTCTCCAGCTGCAAATATATCAGCTTTTACTTCATCTCCTACTTTGAATGATGAAATATCATCTAATCTAAATTCTCTTAAATGTTTTTTAGGGTCTAATTTAGATTTTGCAAAATGTCCCATTTCTGGTTTGTTTATATGTTTTGCTTTTACATCACCGAATCCTAATTGTATAGCATCGTATCCATCTGTTTCAGATGTTTTAACTTGTGCTACAACACATGGTCCAGCTTCTATTACTGTTACTGGAATAACTAATCCGTTTTCATCGAAGATTTGTGTCATTCCTATTTTCTTTCCGATTAATCCTTTTTTCATTTTCTTTCTTTCCTCCTATTGGCTGACAGCTATTGGCCAGCATTGGTTTTTATTTTTTTATGTATTCGGCTTTCTTTATATATAAGCCTTTTTGAAATCTTATAATTTGATTTCGATATCAACACCTGCTGGTAATTCTAATTTCATTAATGAATCAACAGTTTTTTGTGTTGGGTAAAGAATGTCTATAACTCTTTTATGTGTTCTCATTTCGAATTGTTCTCTTGAGTCTTTGTGTTTGTGTGGAGAACGTATTACTGTTACAACTTCTTTCTTTGTTGGTAGTGGAATAGGTCCTGAAACTTTTGCTCCTGTCTTTTTAGCAGTTTCTACTATCTTTGCAGCAGACTGATCTAAAATTTGAGATTCATAAGCTTTTACCCTTATTCTGATTTTTTCACTAGTAACAACTTGATTTGCCATTGCTATTTTCCCTCCTTATATTTTTTTGTATTTGTTTAGCTTGGCAAGTTATAATGCACCCTGGTGTTTTGTAATTATCCATTTTAAAATCCCAAATTTGCATGAATATTTTGGGATAAGTGCTTTATATTTTTTTTCTCTTAATTTTTTAAGATTAAACTTACCGCCTGGTCTAAGCCATGACATACTCCATCGAAGTTCCCTCCATCCGTAAGGATGTAGCCACATTCGACTTCAACGCTAAAATTCATACTGAAATAGTATATAACTTTTTTCTTATTATGTCAATACTTTTGGCATTTTTTTCTAAAAAAGTAATTCTAAGCACATTAAAAAGTAACCCCAAGCTATACTTAAGGTTACTTTTTTAATTATATTTCCATCACGATTGGGATTATCATCGGATTTCTTTTTGTTTTTGAGAATATATACTCTCTTAAATTTTCTCTAATAGAATTTTTTATAGTTGCCCAATCACGAATTCCTTGTTCCTCACATTTATGAACTTCGTGTCTTACAACTGCTTTTATTTCATCCATAACATTTTCAGATTCTCTTACATAAACAAATCCTCTAGAAATAACATCTGGTCCAGCTATTACTTCTCCAGAACCCCCATTCATAGTTAGCACTACAATTATTAATCCATCTTGTGATAAATGTTGTCTATCTCTTAAAACCACATTTCCAACATCACCAATTCCTAATCCATCAACTAATATTATTCCAGATTGAACCATTCCTGTAAACTCTGCTGAATTTTTGTCCATTTCTAGTATTTTACCATTTTCAAGTTTAAAGATATTTTCTTTTGGTACTCCCATTAATTTTGCTGTTTCACTATGTGCAATTAAGTGTCTATATTCACCATGAACTGGTATAAAGTATTTTGGTTTTGTTAATGCCAAAATTAATTTTTGTTCTTCTTGGCAAGCATGTCCAGAAACATGGACATCTTCTAAGGCTGAATATACAACTTCTGCTCCAATTTGCATTAACGAATCTATTACTTTTGATACGTTTTTCTCATTTCCTGGTATTGGATTTGCAGATATTATTACTAAGTCATTTGGAGTTATTTTTACCTTTCTATGTGTTCCAGATGCCATTCTTGTTAATGCTGACATTGTTTCTCCCTGACTTCCTGTTGTTATTATTAATAATTGATCATCTGTATAGTTATTTATCATATCTATATCTATAAATAAATTGTCTGGGCATTCAATATATCCTAGTTGCCTTGCAGTTGTTATCATATTTATCATACTTCTTCCACATACTGCAATTTTTCTTCCATATTTAACTGCACAGTTCACAATTTGTTGTACTCTGTGGACATTTGATGCAAATGTTGCTACTACTATTCTTTTTGTACAGTTTGTAAATAATTTTTCAAATACTTCTCCAACTGTACTTTCTGACATTGTAAATCCTTTTCTTTCAGCATTTGTTGAGTCTGACATTAATGCTAAAACTCCTTTGTTTCCAAGTTCTGCTAAACGTCCAAAGTCCATTATTTTTCCATCCATCGGTGTATAATCTACCTTAAAATCTCCGGTGTGTACTACTGTTCCTACCGGAGTATGAATTGCAAGCATTACAGAGTCTGGAATACTGTGTGAACTTTGTATAAATTCTACTTTAAAGTGTTTTCCAAGTTTTATGGTTTCACCTGGATTTACCTCATTTAATTTGGTTGAGTCTACTAGTCTATGTTCTTCTAATTTGTTTTTTATTAATCCAAGTGTAAGTCTTGTTCCATATATTGGTGTGTTTACTTGTTTTAAGAAATATGGTACACTTCCTATATGATCTTCGTGTCCATGTGTTATTACCATTCCTTTTAGTTTTTCTTGATTTTTTATTATATATGTTATATCTGGTATTACTAAGTCTACACCTAACATATCATCTTCTGGGAAAGATAGTCCACAATCTACTACTATCATTTCATTATCATATTGGAATACTGTTATATTTTTTCCAACTTCGTGTAAACCACCTAGTGGTATTATTTTTAGTCTTGACTTTTTAAATCCTACTTTTTCTGTTACTTTTTTTAGAGCTTTTTCTCTTGGTAATTCTTTTAATGATGATTCTTTTCTTACAACTAATGCTTTTGTTTCTTCTTGTTCTTTATTTACTCTTCTTGTTGTTCTCCTTACTTCTTTTTTGATATTTTTTGTTTCTTTTTTTACCTCATTTTTCGCTTCTTCGTTTATTTTATTATCTCTTTTATTGTAATTTCTTCTTGCCGGTTTTCTTCTGGCACTTTTTATCTTGTTTTCTTCAAGATTTTCTTCTCTTTTTTCTATCATTTTATCTTCCTTCCTTTATTTTATTTAAAATCTTAAACATAGAAATATAGGACCTCAAAAATTTCGTTTTTAAAGGTCTATTATTATTTAATTATCTCTTTTTTGTTTTTTGGTTTAAAATCTCATTTTTTATGTGATGTATTATACCATCTTTTTACTGTAAAGTCAAATATATTATGTTAATTTCTTTTTTTTGGTGTGATTCATTTATGATAATGTCTTAATAAATCATTTAGGAAAATGTCTTAATTTCAAACTTTTAGATATTCTTATATTTTACATTTTTCCATAAATTATTAATTTTTTCACAAAAAAGACCTATGAAATTATAATTCATAAGCCTCTTAATATTATTTTTCTAAATACTTCCCCAAAAATAATCCAGTATAACTCTTTTCGTTCTTACAAACCTGCTCAGGTGTTCCAACTGCAACTATTTCACCACCTGCATCTCCGCCTTCTGGTCCTAAGTCTATAATATGGTCACAAGTTTTTATTAAGTCTAAATTGTGTTCAATAACAATTGCAGTATTTCCTGTATCTACTAGTCTTTGTAAAATATCTACTAATCTATGAACATCTGCAATATGAAGTCCTGTTGTTGGTTCATCTAATATATACAAAGTTTTTCCTGTTGCTCTTTTAGATAATTCTGTTGCAAGTTTTACACGTTGTGCCTCTCCACCAGACAAGGTTGTTGAACTCTGTCCTAATTTTATATATCCTAAACCTACATCATATAATGTTTGCATTTTATTTTTAATTTTAGGTACTTTATCAAAAAATTCTAATGCTTCTTCAACTGTCATATCTAATACATCTGATATTGTTTTTCCTTTAAATTTTATCTCTAGAGTTTCGTGATTATATCTTTTTCCTTTACATACTTCACATGGTACATAAACATCTGGCAAGAAATGCATTTCTATTTTATGAACTCCATCTCCTTGGCAACTTTCACATCTACCACCTGGAACATTAAAACTAAATCTTCCTTTTCCATATCCACGTAGTTTTGCCTCATTTGTTTCTGCAAATATATTTCTTATTTCATCAAATACTCCTGTATATGTTGCAGGGTTACTTCTTGGTGTTCTTCCTATTGGTGATTGGTCTATATTTATTATTTTATCAATATTTTCAATTCCTTTAACAGTCTTACACTTTCCTGGCTTTTCATTTGCACCATTTAATTTTTGAGCAACTGTTTTATATAAAATTTCATTTACTAATGTTGATTTTCCAGAACCAGAAACTCCTGTTACACAAGTAAATACACCAAGTGGAAATTTTACATCTATATTTTTTAAGTTGTGTTCTGTAGCTCCTTTTACTTCTATGCATTTTGATTTTACTGCTTTTCTTCTTGTTTTTGGAACTTCTATTTTTCTTCTTCCACTTAAATATTGGCCTGTTATAGAATTTTCTACTTTTTTTATTTCTTCTGCGGTTCCTTGTGCCATAACATTTCCTCCATGTACACCTGCCCCCGGTCCAATATCAATTATTTCATCTGCTGCATACATTGTATCTTCATCATGTTCAACTACTATTAAAGTATTTCCTAAGTCTCTTAGTTTCTTTAATGTTGCTAATAGTTTATCATTGTCCCTTTGATGTAATCCTATACTTGGCTCATCTAATATATAAAGTACTCCTGTTAGACCTGAACCTATTTGTGTTGCAAGTCTTATTCTTTGAGATTCACCACCAGATAGTGTTCCACTGCTTCTTGAAAGTGTTAAGTATTCTAAGCCTACATCTATTAAAAATTGTAGTCTTTTATCTATTTCTTTTAATATTAATTCTGAAATCATTTTATCTTTTTCAGATAATTCTAAATTTCTTAAATATTCTTGTATTTTGTTTATTGGCATATTTGTAAGTTCATTTATATTTTTGTCTCCAATTTTTATTGATAAAATTTCCTTTTTTAGCCTCGAACCTTTACATGTTGGGCAATCTAAATTGCTCATATACATTTCGTAAAAATCTCTCATTCCTTGTGATTTAGTTTCACTATGTCTTCTTTCTAATGTTGGAATTACTCCCTCGAATGGGCTTGAGAATTTTCTTGTTCCATAAGCTGATTGGAATTCAAAATCTATTGGCTCATCTGTTCCATATAATATTTTTTCTATGAATTCTCTTGGCAATTTTTTTATTGGCTTTTTAATATCTACTCCATAGTGTTTTCCTATTGCTTCAAAGTACATTTTCGCCATTGTTTCGCCTTTTTTCATTGTGCTTGCACCAAATGCTTTTACCCCATCATATAAGGTTTTGTCTTTATCTGGAATTATTAGGTCCTCATCTATTTTCATTAAATAACCTATTCCTAAGCAATCTGGACATGCTCCAAAAGGATTATTAAAAGAAAACATTCTTGGTGTTAATTCTGGAAAACTGAATCCACAATCTGGGCACGCATAATTACAGCTAAATAATATTTCTGTTGTTCCATCTTCTCTTTTTATTCCACCAAATGAACTTAAATCCATATCCTCTTTTGGTACAACACTTATTACAACCATATTATTTGCATTTTTTAGTGCTGTTTCAACTGATTCTGTAAGTCTTGATCTTATATCTTCTCTTATTACAATTCTATCTACTACAAGTTCTATTTCGTGTTTTTTGTTTTTATCTATATTTATTTCATCTGATAAATCATAAATTTCGCCATCTACTCTTACTCTTACAAATCCTTCTTTTCTGAAGCTTTCTAATTCTTTTTTGTATTCTCCTTTTCTGCCTCTTACTATAGGTGCTAATATTTGTATTCTTGTGTTTTCTGGGAGTGTTAGGATTTTGTCTATTATTTGGTCTATTGATTGTTTTTCTATTTTTTTGCCACAGTTTGGGCAATATGGTACTCCTATTCTTGCATATAATAAACGAATATAGTCATATATTTCTGTTACTGTTCCTACTGTTGAACGAGGATTTTTCGAGGTTGTTTTTTGGTCTATTGATATTGCAGGTGATAAACCATCTATTCTTTCTACATCTGGCTTTTCCATTATTCCTAGAAATTGTCTTGCATAGGATGATAAACTTTCTACATATCTTCTTTGGCCTTCTGCATATAGTGTATCAAATGCTAGACTTGATTTTCCTGAACCTGAAAGTCCTGTTACTACTACAAGTTTGTCTCTTGGTATTTCTAAACTTATGTTCTTTAGATTGTGCACTTTTGCACCTTTTATAACTATTTTATCATTCATCTTTTCTGCCCCTTTGCTTTTTTATACCGAACATTATTTTACCATGTTTTTTTCTTTTTATCAATAGCTAAAACAAAACATTTATTCTACTATGTCAATATAAATTTACCAATAGCTTTAGCTACCCCCTCATTATTATTATCATCAGTTACAAAATCTGCAACAGCAGTTACAACAGGTGTACTATCTTTCATAACAACTCCAAGTCCCGCTTCTTCTATCATCTTCTTATCATTCATATTATCACCAATTGTCATAACCTCATTTTTCTCAATATTCAATTTATCAATCAAATATTCAATAGCATACCATTTATCAACATTTTTCATAGAAATTTCTGTATAATAATACTCAATTGGTACATCTGTAGTTCCGTGTTTTATTACTTTTCTTGACATGTGAGATACATCTAAAACTTCTAAATCTTGCACCCCATCAAATTTTTTAATAATAGAATTAAAAACAGATTGAGTGCTATCACATATAAATATTTTCATTATTTTTTCGTCTTGCATTTCTTCTACATATTTTAAAATATCTTCTACTAATGTAATATGTGTTTTTTTAGAATCTTCTTTCTTTATATTTTCCTTATAATAATATAAAACATTAAATCTTAAACTACTTGCTATTATTGATTTATTTGTATACACATTATAATAAATACTATTTTGTTCACAAGTTTTTATTATATCTATTGCCTTGTTTTTCGGAATATATTTTTCATATACTATCCTATCATTTTTTATATCATACACAACCGCGCCATTGCCTGCTATCATATATTTTGTGCTTCCTATTTCATTTGCAATTGTTTTTATCGAATCTATACTTCTTCCTGAAGCTATTATTACTTCTGTTCCTTTTTGTATTGTTTGTTTTATTACTCTTTTTGTATTTTCTGTTACTTCCCCATAGCTATTTAGCATTGTTCCATCTAAGTCTACTGCTACCATTTTGTACATTTTTTCTCTCGTTCCTTTCGCTTTTTTTGCATTATTATATACCTTTTTTGAGTTTTTTACAACAAATTTCACTAGCAAAAAATGCAGGAATTATTTTCCCGCATTTTTTATCTTCTTTTTGCATATTGTTAAAATTATAATTATACCAACTATAATTCCAGCAATCAAGGAAACTGTAAAAACCCCATTAGAAATTTTTTCTATAGTTTCATTTGCATTGTAATTATCTTCTTTTCCTGCTATAGATTGAGTTTGTGTATTATTTTCTAATATATCTGGATGCTTGCTCTTATATTCCTCAAATTTTTCTAGAAACTTATCATAATTTTCTGGAATTTCCGAAATTCTTTCCACCTCATATTCTCCATTAACTTTCTTAAATTTGATAAATCCTATATTATTTCCCTTAGTTTCCCAAACTGTATTTTCCTCTGAATATGGTGTTACATTAAAATTTATTGATACATCCAACTCCCCATTTTCGTCATATGATATACCATATCCTGCAAGTTCATAACTTGTTATTCTTTTCTCAATAGGTGTTTCCTCACTTTTAAATGTATCTAACCATTCACTACCTGCTGTATTAATAGCTTGTCTTATTTTTATATTTTCTATTCCCTCATAATCTGCAAAAACTCTAGTTGAAAATGCAAACATTATAAATATTAATATAAACGATATATATAGTTTCTTCATAATTTACTCACCCACCTTTTCTAATAAAATTTCCGCTTTATTTCCGTGATAATCAACATAAACAGTAAGTTTATCTGTTAAATCATATTTTGTTAAATCAAATGTACAATTAGATTCGTAAATTCCATCATCATCAATAAATCCTCCTCCATTTGCTCTTGGACTCATTGACATTTCGAATTTTTTTCCGTTTTCATTTTCTATGTATTTATCATATTTCCAAATTTCTACCTCTCTTTTTTGCCATTCTATATATTCTGGTGTATATCTTATTTTTCTTTCTAAATAATTTAACATATCGGTAGTTTTTAGTTCATCATCTTGTGGCAATAAATCCCAATATTTTAATTCCGGAGTTGTTGGCCTTTCTTGATGTTTTTCTGCTTTAAATTTTAGTTTCAAATCAATTCCTGTTGTATATGAGGTTGCAGATAGCACATTAAAATCATTATTTGTTGTACTTATTTGTTTGTATATTGTTGTTTTTCTATTATACATCTTTTCTGGTACATCAACTGTAAAATCCCACGAACCTTGTATGGTAATTTCTTCGTCTCCAAGCAAGGTTTCTTCTTTATTTGAAATTTTGATTTTTGTTAAACTAAAATTCAACTTTTTGCTCTTTGGAAAAGCTTCTCCTTCTGTATACATATTGTAAACTACCTTTATAGGATTTTCTCCTCTGTTTTGTATGTATGCATTTAATCCTGCATTTTCTGATATATTATTTCCATTTTCGTCTGTTATTTTTAAGTCTGGAAAATTAACCTCCCAAATATCTTTAGGATTTACTACTTCTTTTACCTCGTCTGGAAGAGTAACTTTTATTATCATACTTAAATTAAAATCATCCATTACAAATTCTTCTACTTTTATTTTTGTATTTATATTTTGAATTATTTTGCCATTTTCCTCATTTTTAGCATTACCTGTTGAAACTTGATTTTCCATATCTATGTTTTCGACATATCCCTCATTCATTGCTGTTTCCATACCTTTACTGGTTCCAAAAAAGTTGTCATATATTTTTTGGGATATTTCCTTTGCAAATACCATTCCTGAACACGATAAAATCATTAAAATTGTTGCAACTAATGGTTTTATTATATTAATCTTCTTAGGCATTTTCTTTTCCTCCTTAATAAAGTCGGATATAGAAATTTTGGTTTTGGTTTTTTCTAAAATTCTTTCTTTATTAATATTCATCACTATACCCTCCTTTTAATAATTCATTTTTTAGTTTTTTTCTAATTCTGTGTAATCTTGATTTTACATTAAACTCCGTTATTTTTAATATTTTAGATATTTCATTTATTTTCCTATTTCCATAATAATATAGATTAAAAATGTCTTTGTCTTGTTCCTTCATTTTTTCCATTGTATTTTTTATAATTTCAATTTTTTCTCTATTTTCATATTCTAAATCTATAATCTGTATATCAAAAAAATCATTTTCTAAATTATTAACATTATAATTATTCTTTGTTTTTCTTAGCTTTTCTTTCACCAAATTTCTCGCTATTCCTGCTATATATGAGCTAAGAGATTTCTCTTTGTCAATTTTATTTTGATTTTTCCATAATATAAAAAATGTATCTGATATTATTTCTTCAATATCTTCTTGATTAAAAATATTTGCAGACATATTTTGTATAATTGTGTATATGTACCCACTATATTCATCTATTATTTTTTCTAAATCAAGATTCTTTTCATCAATACTTTCATATTCCTTTATTGTTTTATTTTTCATTTAGATCTAAACTCCTTTTTAAGATACCTTACATTTATATATTGATATTTTATCAAAAAAGGTTACATTTTTGTTATCTATTTTTTATTTTATACATTAAAAGGCAGGAGCACAACCCCTGCCTTTATGTATCTATTTTTTGGACACTCCATTAATAGAACTATAAAACCAAGAATAATACTTCTGCCAATTCTAGCTAAAAAACACATCGTATCATAATAACTTTTCTAGCAATTAAACTTAAAAAATTTATTTTAAATTTATTTGTTAGCCATATTATTTTCAACTTGTTGTATCATCTTTTTAACCATATTTCCACCGATTCTTCCAGCATCTCTTGAAGAGATATCACCATTATAACCGTCTTTTAAAGTTACTCCAACTTCACTTGCTACTTCGTATTTGAATTTTTCTAATGCATCCATAGCTTCTGGAACTAATTTTTTGTTACTGTTGTTTGAGTTTGCCATTTCTTTCACCTCCTGTTAATATTAACATTTTTTATTATGAAACTTATATTAATTTTGTTTAAAAATTATTAAAATTCTGTTTCATTTTTATAGAAAAAAGTTTTCTTTTTTCTAAATATAGAATGTGCAGAAATGAAAAAAATAAACAGAAAATTTTTGGAAATTTTTTTGAGTAAAAAAATGAGGTAGAAAATATTCTTCCCCATCTAAAATATACTTTATGTTTTAATTTTTTGGAATCGCATTCCTAGCTAATTCATCACATCTATTATTCAATTCAACATCACTATGACCTTTAACTTTATTAAAAGTAACCTTGTGTTTCTTAGTCAAGCTATAAAGTTCCTGCCATAATTCCTTATTTTTAACCGCTTCACCTGATGCTGTTTTCCAGCCTTTTTTCATCCAATTAAAAATCCACCCTTGATTAAATGCATTAACACAATAACTACTATCACTAAAAATCTCAACCTCGCATTCTTGTTTTAAAGCTTTTAATCCTTGAATAATTGCAGTAAGTTCCATAATATTATTTGTAGTACTTTTATCTCCACCAGATATTTCCTTTTTCAATTCTCCTGCCATTAAAACTGCTGCCCATCCTCCAGGTCCTGGATTTCCTGAACATGCTCCATCTGTATAAATTATTACTTTTTGCATTTAATCAACTCCTTTTTTTGATTGGGGACGGTTCTTTTTCGGAAAAAGAACCGTCCCCAATCAGAAAAATTATTTCGTTATCCATTTTACTAAATCTAAATTTTCGCTATCTAAAAGCATTTTATTTGTTGGCATAACTCTAAATGTATATCCATAATTTCCGCCTGTTGATAAAGAAATTTTAGCAGTATAAGTATATCTCTTATATTCTTTTTCCTCAGATACAAATTTCATTGGAACTACTGTTATATTTTCAACACGTCCTTCGTCTGAAATTTTACCACAATATACTTCTACTCTTATATCTTCTTTTTCTAAATTTGGAAGTGTAACTTTGCATCCAACTTCTATTGCTTCACTTGCATCTATTCTAACATTTTCTGGATTATCTGTTTGTTCTATTAAGATATTATCCCAATTATCTTTTACATGTTTTTTCCAAGACGTAAATTCTGCTGCTTCATCTAATTTTGAAAAATGTTCATTATATAGGTTTATTAATGGTATATATAAATTATTTGTATAATCAACTAACATTCTTGCAGTACTGTATTTTCCACCTGTTGTTATTATTGATTGTTTCATTATTTTCATCCATTCTTCTGATGGTTCGTTTTCACTTGGTCTATTGTAGAATGTTGGTATTATTTTTGTTTCTAATGTTTTATACATACTTTGGCTATCTGCTACATCTTGTTCTGCATAAGATCTATATTCTTTGTCTGTTCCTATTGTCCATCCGTTTGTTTGGTCATATCCTTCTGCCCACCATCCATCTAAAACACTAAAGTTTATTACTCCATTTACTGATGCTTTTTGACCAGATGTTCCAGATGCTTCCATTGGTCTACGAGGATTGTTTAGCCATACATCTACACCACTTATTAAATATCTTGACATTGCTATATTGTAATTTTCTAGTAAGAATATTTTTCCTCTAAATTGTGGTTTCATAGATATTTCGTGTATAAATTTTATTAAGTCTTGTCCCTCTTTATCTGCTGGATGTGCTTTTCCGGCAAATACTAATCTTACAGGATGCTTACTATCATTTAATATTTCTGTTATTCTTTCTAAATCGTTAAATATTAATGTTGCTCTTTTATATGTTGCAAATCTTCTTGCAAATCCTATTATTAAGTCATTTGATGATATTGATGATGTCATTTCTTTTATTTCATCATAGCTTACTCCTGCTCTTCTTAGTCTGTTTGTTGTGTTATCTTTTATTATTTGTATTAGTTTTTCTTTTCTTTCTAAGTGTGCATTCCATAGTTCTTCATCTGGAATATTTTTTATTCTTTTCCATGTTTCATCTAAGTATATTTTGTCTTGCCAATATGGTGTTGTAGGCGATGTTAGATATTTGTTGTATAATTCTTTTAAGTTTTGTGGTACCCATGTACATGTATGTATTCCGTTTGTTACATAAGTTATTGGTGATTCATTTGCTGCTATGTTTGGCCATACATCTCCAAATAATTCTCTTGATACTTCTCCATGAAGTTTACTTACACCATTTTTCTTTCCTGCAATTTTTAATGCTAAAATTCCCATATTGAATCCAGGTTCTAATTGGTTGCAAGGTTTCATTCCTAATTTTAAGAAATCTTCTCTTCCTAAACTCATTTTTGGCCAGAATTCTTTGAAATATCTTTCAACTAAATCTGTTGGGAATATGTCGTTTCCTGCTGGTACTGGAGTGTGTGTTGTAAATACTGTTTTTGAACTTACTATATCTCTTGCAATTTCAAATGTAACTTCTTTTTCTGCTATTGTGTTTTTTATTAATTCTAATGTTAAAAATGCAGAATGTCCTTCGTTCATATGATATATTGTTGGATTTAATCCAAGTTTTTTTAGTAGTCTTACTCCTGCTATTCCTAAAACTATTTCTTGGCGAATTCTCATATCTTGGTCTCCACCATATAGTTTTAATGTTGTTTCTCTATCTTCGGCACTATTTTTGTCTATGTCTGAATCTAATAAATATAAACATATTCTTCCTACATTTATTTTCCATACTTTTAAATATACTGTTCTTTTTTGGAATTTTACTTCTATAAGTAAATCTTCTCCATCTTCATCTTTTACTGGATGGATTGGCATATTGTCTAATTCAATATTTTTGTATTCTGATTTTTGAATTCCATATCCTTCAATTTTTTGATGGAAATATCCATTTTTATAAAGTAGACCTACTCCAACTAGTGGAATTCCTAAATCACTTGCTGATTTTAAGTGGTCTCCTGATAGAATTCCTAGACCTCCTGAGTAGATTGGTATTGTTTCATCTAGTCCATATTCTGCTGAGAAATATGCTACTAGGTCATTTTTGTTGTCTGGATATTTTTTACCAAACCATGTGTCTTTGCTTGACATATAGTCCTCATAATTTTTTAATACTTTTTCATATTCTTTTACAAAACTAGAATCTTTTGCTGCCATTTCTAGTCTTTCTTGTGATACTCTTTTTAAAAATTTTACTGGATTTTTTTCTACTGTTTCCCATAAGTCTCTGTCTATTTTCTTTAGTAATCTTAAATATTCTGAATTCCAACTCCACCATAAATTATTAGCTATTTCATCTAATCTATTTATACTTTTTGGTAACTGTGGCTTTACAGTTATTTTATTAAATACGTACATTTATCTTGTCCTCCTTGGTAACTTTTTCTATTTTTCCTTTAGATATTATCTATTAAAATGTTTGTTTTGTCAAGAATTTTTGGATATTTTTGTAATTGGAAATTTTTGTAATTTCTATTTACATAAGGTTGTTTTTGTGATATAATTTATTGTATAAAACACCAAGGAGGTAAATGCATAATGACAAAGGAATATTCACTTATTGAATTAATCGTTAAGAGGGATAAAGATCCTTCCTCTCTTACAGAAGAGGAATCTACTTATTTAGACCGCTGTTTTAAACAGTATTTAAAGCCTCTTCCAAATAAAAAGTAAGTGAAAACAAAGGGAGAAGTTGATATAGTGCATCTACACTCATCAATTTCTCCCTATTTCTATTTTGTTAATTTTTCTCCAAAACAACAATATTCTTAGCCACAATATCCAATTTAACAACATTCATAGCTGTTAAATTCTCAATCTCCTTAACAATCTTTTTCTTAAATTCGACCAGACCTTCTGCAACATTATATCCATAAACAACACTAACTTCCATATCAATTAAAGGTCCCTCTCCATAATTTTGAACACGAGTTCTTAAAACCTTATAAATTTCTGGCATCTTTTCAGCCTGATATTCTGCAATTTGTCTAAAAACAGAATCTGAAATTGTGAAATTTCCCATATAACTGAAAGTAGGTCTAATTATTGATTTTTCTGATATATATGGTTGTTTTCCTTTTCCTTTTGATTTAAAAATTTGAAGTGGGTCTAATAAATATCCAGAAAAATCTTTTTTTATTTCAAATGTTGGAACAGGTATTACGTGTTTTCCTTCAGTAACTCTTATATTTCTAGCTGTTTTCATTTCTTCCTCTGTTGCCACATCTGTTATATATGTTGTATCAGATACTTTTGGAAGTCCCAAATTTTCTGCAATTTTTTCCACCATTCCATCAGATGTTCCAAGTATAAGAATTTTCTTTACTTTGTATTTTTTTAATGCTTTCTGAATCACCTTTTTTTCGTCATCATGTAAAAACAAAGCTTTTTTTACTGTTTCTATTTTAGTTGATGCTTTTTTTGCTGATTCTCCAGCTACAACTCTATTCTCATTTATTAAAAGTCCATCATCAATTATAAAATGTACATCTTTTTCTCCTGCTACCATCTGTGCTCTGTAACTTTTTCCTGTTCCTGATGGTCCTACAAAAGCATATACTTTAATATTTTCAAACATTCTATTTTTCCTTTCGTTATAAAAATAAGACTAAGACTAAAAAGCTAATTTTAGACCTAGTCTATTATATTTTATACTATTTCTTTTATTTTTACACTACGCACGTGGTCAATTTTTTCCCAAGTTGTATCTTGTTTAAATAAACATTTAAAGTTTATTAAAAGCCACGAACCTGTAAATAATGGATAGTATATTAACCATTTTAACATTGGTTTTATTGGTTTTTTGTCTAAATACATTGTAAATAATGCTGATAACATTGGTAAGAAAAATGTTGGTACTACATATCTTAGTATGTTTAATATTAAACCTGCTGTTGTCATTGTATCTAACATATATATTACAAAGTTTGATAATAACAATACTATTGATAATACAAACATTGGTATACTTCCAACTATGTATAATAATCCATCAAAATTCATTATTGTTTTATTTTTTTGAACTGCCTTTGCTAGGTCTTTTGTATAAATTTTCATACATTGAATATGTCCAACTGTCCATCTTGTTCTTTGTGTCCATGATGCTTTGAATTTTTCTGGTTGCTCATCATATACTATTGCATCTGTTGCCCAACCTAATTTTTTTCCTTTTATTATTTGTTTTAATGAGAATTCTATATCCTCTGTTAATGTTTTTGTATCCCAACCTGTTTCTTTTACTAAGTCAAATTTTACCATAAATCCTGTTCCATTTAATAATGGTGATAATCCTACATTGTATCTTGCTAAATGATAAAATCTGTGCATTGTCCAATAGAAGAATGCATATCCTGCTGATACCCAACTTTCTGCTGGATTTTTTATGTCTTTATATCCTTGTACTACTTCTTCTCCTTGACATAGTTTTCTATTCATTACTTTTATGAAGTTTTTGTCTACGATATTATCTGCATCAAATACTAAAAATGCATCATAGTCCGCATTTTCTTCTATTTTTTGTTTTAAGAACCAGTTTAGAGCATATCCTTTTGTCTTTTTTGTTTCATCAAATCTTTTATATACTATTGCTCCCGCTTCTTCTGCATATTTTGCGGTGTTATCTGTACAGTTGTCTGCTATTACGTAAATATCGTATAGGTCTTTGTCGTAGTCTTGATTTTTTAAACTTTCTACTAAGTTTGCTATTACTGTTTCTTCATTGTGTGCTGGTATTATTGCCATAAATTTGTGGTTTTTCTTTTTTAATAGTGGTTTTTCTTTAAATTTTATTAGTGCACATAAACTTATTGCTAGTTCGTATATCCAGAATACTACTATTAGATATACAAGAGCTTGCCTTAATAAATATATATATTCCATCTATTTCTCCTTCTCTTTTTATTTTATTTCACTACATTGTATATTATACTATTTTTGTTGAGGTTTTGCAATGTTTTGGTGGAAAATTTTATAAAATCTTAATTTTATTGACTTTTTATTTATTAATGATACTATTTTTAAAGGAACTAATTTTTGTATTAGTTCCTTGCATTTTTATTTCCAAAATAATTTAGGATATTCTGTATCCTTTTTCCAATTAATTCCATCAACACTGTTTTCTAATATATTGTATAAAACATCTGTATTTATTTTCTGACTAAGCTTTGCTGTATTTTCATCTGAATATTCTTCTGTAAATGCATTTTCTAAATTACTAAAATAAAATATATTAGATATTTTATAACAATCACTATATGTTTTAGCACTAATTGCTGCACATTCACTGTTTTCTCCAATCGTAATATTTCCTTCAAAATATGCTCCGTCTAATATCTTGCTTTTGCTTATTTGTGTTATTCCACTCACTTCCGTTTCTAAGCAACTTGAATCTATATCACCAATTCTATATACTCCATATAAATTGGTCATTGATGCAACTCCAACAATCCCCCCTATACATGATCCTTTATTAATACTTCTTGCACTAATTTTTCCTTTACTATAACAATTTAATATAGTTCCTTCATTTTTTTGTCCAATGATCCCGCCTAAGAAAAATACAGCTTCGGAATTAACTACTATATTACATTCAGAAAAGCATTCATTAACATTGGTTCCGTTCATTGTTTTTCATAAGGCTTAATCCAATAACACCACCAATATAATTGGTATACATTAAACTTATGTCTCCATAATTTCCACATTGGCTTATAATCCCTCCAGTATGTTGTCCAACAATTCCTCCACATTGAGTAGCTTTTCCTGATATCTTAGCATAATTTATACAATTTTTTATCTCATTCTCGCTATATCCTGCTATTCCACCTAATATACTATTAGAGTAATCTGATTTTATCGCTCCTGTTACCTTACAATTATATATTTTTCCACTATTGTTTCCGCAAATTCCACCAAAAAATCCATAGTTTGATGTTCCTCTTGCTTCTATATTACAATTTTCAATGTTCAAATTCTTTATTATTCCTTGATTTATATTAACAAAACCAAAATAGCCGTATTCTGTAATTTCTTTTTTTATAATTAAATTTTTTATTGTATATCCATTTCCATCAAATGTTCCAGAAAAAGTTCCAATACCATTGAATCCTGTATTACTTAAAGTCTCCCTTAATTTTCCACTATATCCATAGTTATCATAGTCTGTTCTATCAGGATTTGCATATGATTTTTTTGACTTAAAATCTAAACTTTCACCTAATTTTACTGTCTTTCCTTCATAATTATTTTCTCCATTTATTGTTTCAGCTGAAAATACTACTAAATCCTCGATACTATTAATAATGTATTCTCCATTCACTTCTTCCAATTTTCCCGGTTCAGCATCATCTACCTGAGAGATATTACTTACTACATCATCTATTTCTTGTTCATAATCATTTAATGTTTCATTTTCTTCAACTTGTGATTTTTCAGTCTTTTCCTTCGCCTCAGCTGCTCTATTTAAAATTCCATTTTGCCCTGTTAGCATACTTATACTAATGCCGTGCTAAAATTAAAAGCACTATTATTGTAACAACTAAAGCAATTAAAGTTATTCCTGTATTATTTTTTAATTTTTTCTCCAACATTTCATCCTCCTATAAATTATTATTGCATTCATATTTTGTATCAAAATATATTCTATCATACAGTCTTTTTGCATTCAATATTTATTGCTTGTGTAACTCAAATATAAAATTCTCGTAATATCAGTGTAAAAAAAGTCTTTTTTACTTAGTTATACTAATTATATATTATAAACATTTTACATTTTATATTAATTTACCTAAGGCATAAAATAAACAAAAATAGGTATAATGTTTAAAATTACATTATACCTATTTTTACCACAACTCTTCTAACTTATACTCTTTCTCCAACTTCTCGTTAAAATAAATCTTACTTAAAAGCTTAATTTCCCTCAAACTTTCATCTTTCAAACTAAATCCAAAAACCTTTTTACAAGGAGCCGAAACAATAAAATTTAAAGCTGCTAAAGTACTTTGGCTTATGCTAATAGAACTTTTATCCTGCCTATAGCACTCCTCACATTTAACCCCATTATCCTTAATACTAAAATGATTTAAGTTTTCTTTTTCCCCACAGTTAGCACATCCATTAACTCTAGGCTTGAACCCAAGAAAACATAAAAGTTTAATTTTAAAAACACTTAAAATAAAATCTGGATCTTTATCGGTTTCAGAAATCATATATAATGTATTTAAATAAAGTTGTAAAATTTTATAGCTGTTCTCATTTTCAGTTGTAACATCTTGAATAATTTTTGTAATATGTACTGCATACTTAATTTTGTCTAAATCTGTTCTTATATTATAAAACATTTCAATTGTATCACAAGAATTTATTGAATAGTTATCTTGTGACTTGTACAAAATATATTCGCCAAAACATAAAAACTGTGTGCCTGCCAAAAGAGCGCTATTTTGCCTTCTAGCGCCTTTTGCTGCACACGATATTTTTCCGAGACCTGGTGTTAGCATTGTAAGCATCTTGTCAAAGTCTCCCATATTACTTTCCGCTATTATTATTCCCTTCGTTTTTACTATTCCCATTTGTTTCCACCTTTTGAAGATTTGCTAAATTATTTTGTATATTTTCTATTTGTTTCATTTCTAAAAATGTATCAACACTTCCTGTTGATTTAAACATATTCCAAGCCATATCTTTTATCATAACGTCCACTTCCTCCTGGAGTTATTTTCTCCATTCTTATGTATTTTATTCATTAAAAAATTTTTCGTTATTCATCCAATCTTCCTTAACTTTAACCCAAGTTTTTAAATTAACTTTTGTTCCGAAATTTTGCTCCATATCTTTTCTTGCCATAGTTCCAATTCTTTTAAGCATTTCACCATTTTTTCCAATTATTATTCCCTTATGTGAATTTCTTAAACAATAAATTGTTGCTTCTATATTATAAATATCTTCATTTTTTTGAGTTTTCTTAAGTTTCATTTTTTCTACTTGTACAAAAATACCATGTGGTACTTCATCTCTTAATAATATTAAAGCTTTTTCTCTTATTGTTTCTTCTGCAAGCTGTCTTAAGGTTTGGTCTGTATATTCATCTTGGTCATAATATGCAGGACCAGGTTTTAAATTTTTTTCTATTTCATCAAGTACAACTTCTTTATATTTATTTTTTGTTGCTGAAATTGGAATTATTGCTGAAAAATCATATTCAATTTTGTACAAATCTATTAATTTAGCTAATTCTTCTTTATTTATTAAATCAACTTTATTTATTATCAAAATGCATTTTTTATTTGCTTCTCTTATTTTTTCTAAGATTTTCATATCTCCTCTTCCAATTTCTTTGCTATCTGCTTCTATTAAAAACAAAATAACATCAGAATTAGAAATTGCATCCCATGATAATTCTATCATATTTTCATTTAACTTTGTTTTAGGTTTATGTATCCCTGGGGTATCTATAAATATAATTTGTGAATTTTCTCTATTTACTATTCCTCTTATTTGTGTTCTTGTAGTTTGGACTTTGTTTGCTATTGCTGCAATTTTTTCTCCTACTAATAAATTTATTAATGTTGATTTTCCTACATTTGTTCTTCCACAAATTGATACAAATCCTGATTTAAATTCTGCCATTTTTCCTCCTTTTTTTGAAATGGGGACGGTTCCTTTTTGAAAAAGGAACCGTCCCTATTTCAAAA
>OKXB01000485.1_pt1 | contig 50409 bp, 43 predicted proteins | sample 1601731 | NCBI WGS metagenome assembly OKXB01 (sample SAMN04414077, study PRJEB24778) | human gut metagenome | material: faecal | host: Homo sapiens
ATAAAATATCCGAATGTCAAGGCATAGTTTGATTTTTCGTAAAATTCATAATAAATTTCAAAAATCAGCATTAAATAATTGATTTTTAGAATTATTATATTGAAGAAAAACGCGATTTTAGCCATATCATTGCGTAAAACTTGTGTTTTACGCAATGATATGGCTTAAAAATCCGGTAAAAAAAAACTGTTGCCCGTCCGTCGGATAAACTTAAAATTTAATATTTTTCTATTTACACCCCGCTTGTTTATAAAAATCAAGCCGTAATCGATATACATTTCATTTTATTTATGTTAAAATAATACTATGAGCGACAAAAAAAACGATTATTATTCTCAAAGAAATATAAATTGCGAAGATAAAATCGAGACATTATGTCTCGATATGCCCTATTTTTGCGCGGAATTTTTTTATGGCATAAGCAATAATACATCTGCGTTGACAAGGTTAAATTACGCTTATGATCTGCGTATCTTTTTCGATTATCTTTCTCAGATAAAAAAAATATCCGTCGAAGATATGAAAATAGATATTTTAGACGATGTTACGTCTACTGATATAGAGCGTTTTCTTAATTATCTTACGCATTATGAAATGAACGGTAAAGAACTTTCATGCGATGAAAAAGGTAAAAAGCGTAAATTATCGACTATTCGCGCGTTATTCAGATATTTTTTCAATAAAAACGCTATAAAATCAAATGTCGCGGCTAAAATCCCTACCCCGAAATTACACGAAAAAGAGATAATCCGACTCGAAGGCAATGAAGTCGATAAACTGCTTTCTTATGCCGATAGCGACGATGCGTTTTACGGCAGAAAAAACGCTTATCACGAAAAATTAAAAATCCGCGATTATGCGATTTTATCTTTATTTTTAGGTACCGGAATTCGTATAAGCGAACTTGTCGGTCTGGATGTAGACGATTTCGATTTTACCGAGAATAGTTTTATCGTTACAAGAAAAGGCGGCAGCAGAACGATTTTATATTTTAACGATGAGGTTAAGGATGCTTTATTGCGCTGGCTTGACTATCGCTATGACCTGAAACTCGACAAAAAAGAAACGGCTTTATTTATATCGCTTAAGAACAGACGCATATCCCCTCGCGCAGTTGAAATTCTTGTTAAAAATTACGCAAAAGAAGTAACACCGCTTAAAAAAATCACTCCGCATAAACTAAGAAGTACATTCGGCACCGATTTGTATCGGAAAACCGGAGACATATATGCGGTTGCGGACTTTTTAGGACATAAAGATGTCAATACTACGCGAAAACACTACGCCGCAATCAGTCAGGATTCCCGTAAAAATGCCGCAGAATATGTAAAATTAAGAAACGATAACGATGATAAAACCTAAAAAGTCCGCATGTAGCGGACTTTTTAGGTTTTCAGAAAGATTTCGATATTGTTGTATAAATCGATTTTGCTTTTGTCTGTCAAAGGGTTAAAAAGATATGGATTTAATCTTTTGAAAAACGTCAATTGACGTTTAGCGTATCTGCGTGAATTTCGTTTAATTTCATCTATGGGAACGTCTTCACCGTTTTGTCTTGCCGTATAAATTTCTTTATATCCTATTCCCTGCATACACTGATTATCGATCGTAATACCGCGATTAATTAATCCTTGTACTTCATCCGGAAGTCCGCGATTTATCATATCGTCAACCCGGGCATTTATTCTGTCATACAGTACCGAACGTTCAATTTCCGGCATGATTACAAAGGCATCGAATCTCGGATTTAACTCATCTATAATCTGAGACTTTTTAACACCTGTAGAATAAAATATTTCTAACGCGCGAATTACCCTTACCGAATCGTTATAATGCAATTTAGCGGCCGTTTCGCTATCAATCATATTTAATTCGTCCCAAACTGCCCGATTACCGCTTTTTAATGCTAAAGCGCGATATTTATCCCGAATTCCATCATCCCCTTTAGCATTACCGTAACTCATTTTATATAAAATCGAATTTATATAAAAACCTGTGCCACCGCACACGATCGGTAATTTATGTCGCGAAATAATATCGTATATTATCGGCAAAGCTTTGCTTTCGTAATCCGAAACGGAAAAACCGGCGTTTTCCTCAACTATATCTATCATATAGTGAGGTATCCCCTGCATTTCGTCCTTCGTCGGCTTTGCAGAGCCGATATTAAGATTTTTATATATCGATACGGAATCTGCAGATATGACTTCTCCGTTGTATTTTCGGGCTATATCTACAGCAAGCGCCGTTTTACCCGATGCAGTCGGTCCGCATACGACAAGTATTTTATCTGTCAAACTATTCTCTTGAACCATTTGTCGATTTCCGTACGCGTTATTCTTATTGCTATCGGTCTGCCATGCGGGCACTTTAATCCCATATCGCCGTGTAATTTTTCTAAAAGTTTATCTATTTCAGATTGGGAAAGCGTTTTACCAGACTTTATTGCCGCCTTACACGCTTTTTGCGCGAGTTTATCGCGAATTATATCGGGCATATCGGCTTTCCTGAACGACATATCCGATAATACATCATCGAAAAATGCTTTTATATCCATATCGAGCAATGTAAGAGGCAATGCATAAACCGCAAAAACGCCGTCTTCGTATTCCGCGACGTCTATACCGGCATTTCTGAAATATTCAAATCTTGATGTTAAAAATTCAGCCTCTTTTTCATTGACCGAATATAAAAACGGCACCAATAAGGTTTGTTCGTCGGTTTTTCCGTTTTTATATTCTTCCGTAAATTTATCGAACAACAACCTTTCGTGGGCGGCGTGTTGATCGATAAAATATATATCTTCACCCTTTTCAAATATCAGATATGTTTTTAGTACCTGCCCGACCACACGAATATTATCGTCTACGGATATTTCTGTTTGGGTCGGCTTTTCGGTATTTGATTTCCGAGATTCGAGTTCTTCGATATATTTTTTATTTTCGGCAAAAATATCGTCAATAGAGAGTTTCTTTTCTTCACTAGTCTCAGTCTCTGTCGATCCGGAGGATGGTGACGACAAAGGTAAATTATCGAAAAGTCCTTCTTTTTCCGCCGTTACCGGATCGAAAAATTTACCGAGTCGTGTCAGATAGTCCGGCAGTACGACAGGGTCGTCGCAACCGACGACATCGGCATACTTTCTTTCGCCGTTTTCTTCATTTTTATTTTCAGAATCAGTAACCGGTTTTGTTTCGACGACGGAACCTGTTTGAAAATATCCGTTTGGTTTCACAATATCTATTGCGGCGGCATTTCCTTCAAGGACTTTCGACACAATGGAATATATCGCTCCGTAAACTACATGATTATCGGCAAATCTTACATCCGCTTTATTAGGATGAACGTTTACGTCGACGAATTCGGGCGCAACGTCTATCTTCAATACATAAAACGGATATTTCCGTTTCATAAGATACGGCGCATATGCATTATGAATTGCCGTTTGTAACGTGATATTCTGAACATATCTGCCGTTAAGAACTATAGTCTGATATGTTCTGTTTGGTTTTACGAAATACGTTTCACCTATAAATCCGCTGATTTTAAGTCCGTTTTTCTCGGTTTCTATCTGTATACAGTCGCGTATAGTTTCGTAGCCGTATATTTCGATAATCGCCTCGTCGATGCTGCCGCCGGCATAATGTAACTTTTCTTTTCCGTCAAATACAAGTTTGAAAGCTATTTCAGGGTGCGTAAATATCAGTCTTGTAACAATATTTACAATATCAGCCTCTTCGTTTTTTGACGGTTTAAGAAATTTTTCCCTCGCAGGAGTATTTTTGAACAGATTTCTTACCTCAATAACCGTTCCGTCGTCGGCGGGAAACGGTTCCAAATCTCCTAATACACCGTAATCGGATTCTATATAGTACCCTATTTCGGCAGTTCTGACCTTTGAGATTATTTTCATTTCGGAAACAGACGCTATCGATGCAAGAGCTTCTCCTCTGAATCCCAATGTGGCAATTTTATCGAGATCGTCGGCAGTTTTGATTTTACTGGTGGCGTGCGGCATTGTAGCATTTACAAGGTCGTCCTTTTCTATCCCCGAGCCGTTGTCTTTAACGGAAATAAGTTTTTTGCCTCCGTCCTCCAGTTTTATGACTATTTCGGTCGCACCCGCATCTATAGAATTTTCCACTAATTCTTTAACGACGGAAAACGGTCTTTCAACCACTTCGCCCGCCGCGATACGATTATAAACCTCTTTTGTCAGCAATACTATTTTACTCATGTTCTTCTTTTACCTTATCTTTTAATTCCATTACCAACTTAAATGCCGCTATTGGCGTAAGCGCGTTTATATCTGTTGCCAGAAGTATTTCTTCGACGTCGGATAATTCAGCGGTTTGAGTTGCGGCTGTTTCCTCTTTGTCGTGATCGTCGTCATGCGGCAGCATAGTTCTTGTCAGATCGTTTTTCTCTAGTTTCTTAAGAATGGATTTAGCCCTGTCGGTTACCGTTTTGGGTACGCCTGCCAACGATGCGACTTCTATACCGAAACTTTTACTTGCGCTGCCACGCATTATTTTCCTTAAAAAAACGACTTTACCGTTCAATTCTTTGACGGTAATTTTATAATTTTTTACACCTTCGATAACGCCTTCCAATTCGGACAATTCATGATAATGAGTTGCAAATAAAGTTTTTGCTTTTACGTTTTCGGCAAGATATTCTACCACAGCCCACGCTATACCTAAACCGTCGTAAGTACTTGTTCCTCTTCCGACCTCATCGAGGATCAGGAGACTTCGTTTAGTCGCATGAAGAAGAATTGTCGCAACCTCGGTCATTTCGACCATAAACGTACTCTGATTAAAAATTATATTGTCGCTTGCCCCGATTCTTGTAAAAATTCTGTCTACGATCGGAATTTCAGCCGACTTTGCGGGAACATATGAACCGATTTGAGCCATAACACAAATTAAGGCATTCTGGCGCATATATGTGCTTTTGCCTGCCATGTTTGGTCCGGTTATAATCATTACGCGACTGTCTGCGGTGTCTATATAAGCATCGTTTGAAACGAAAGTTTCACCCGATGTCGCCTCTACGACAGGATGTCTTCCTCCGACAATATTGAAAGCGTCGTTTCCTCCTGCTATCGTCGGTTTACAATAATTATATTTTTTAGCAATTTTCGCAAACGACAATAAAACGTCCAGACAAGCAATTGCCTTGGAAGTTCTCTGTATTCGTTTAATATTATCGCTTAAAACAACTTTAATCTTGTTGAATATTTCACTTTCGATTCGCTTAATCGATTCATCCGCAGAAAGAATTTCAACTTCGATCTTTTTAAGTTCTTCCGTGATATATCTTTCTCCGTTGACCGTCGTTTGTTTTCGGATATAATTATACGGTACTTTATCCTTAAACGAATTGCTTACCTCTATGTAATAGCCGAATACTTTATTATAGGCGATTTTTAAGGTCCTGATTCCCGTAGTTTCTTTTTCGCGAGTCTCCAGTTCTTTTATTATATCTCCGGAATGATTGCGCATTTCACGCAATCTGTCAAGTTCTTTATCAAACCCGGAACGAATATAATTGCGTTCTTTGCTGTATGTCGTAGGATCTGGGTTTACAGCGCTTTGAATAAGTTTTGCAATATCGGTAAAATCGTCGATATTGTCGGCGATATCCTGCATAATTTTCACTGTTGAACCGAACAAAAGCATTTTTACGTTCGGCAATATCGTCATTGAATCGGCAAGAGAAACACAGTCTGCAGGCGTAGCGTTGCCGTTGGAAATTCTGCCTGAAAGACGTTCCATATCGGATATGCCTTTAAGTCTCTCGTCTAGCCCGCCGCGTAAAATCGCCGAATCGTAAAGTTCGTTTACGCCGTCCAATCTATAGTTGATTTTATCGGCGTTTATCAACGGTGTAGTAATCCATTGAGACAACAGTCTCGAGCCCATTGAGGTATTTGTTTTATCCAACAACCATAAAAGAGTACCGTATCGCTTTCCGTCACGCATATTCTTAACGAGTTCGAGGTTTCTTAACGCATTATAATCAAGCGTCATGCATTGCTCTTTTAATTCTTTCGTAATATTGTTGATATTTACCAATGCATGTTTTTGCGTTTCCTGCAAATATGATATCAAACCTCCGCATGCGGATATAACTTCTTCGTCGCCGTCGATTTCAAATGCTTTCAAAGACGTAACGGAGAAATGTTCCAATAATCTGCTTTCGGCATTTTTCAATACAAAGTTTGATTCTTTACATGTCCCTACTATAGGTAACGCGCCATGTTCCACAAGCGGCGAAGCGGATGCTTTTGCTCGAAATGCCTCGTTTCCTATAATTTCTGCGGGGGCGACTCTGACCAGAACATCAAACATTTCAGTCAAAAAATCCGCATCGTCACAGCGACGCGCGACAAACTGTCCGGTGGTAATATCGCACCAGCATAACGCGCCTACGGTCTTACCGAGATATGCGCAGGCAATGAAGTTGTTTTTATTTTTCTCGAGATTTCCGTCTTCGGTTACGGTACCCGCCGTAACAATGCGAACAATTCCTCTGTCGACAAGCTTACCTTTTTGCGGCGCGTCAAGTTGTTCGCATACCGCGACTTTCTCTCCTGCGGAAACAAGCTTTGCAATATACTGCTCCGCGGCATGATACGGTATTCCGCACATCGGAGCTCGGGTATCCATTCCGCAATCCTTGCCGGTGAGTGTTAAATCGAGTAATTTGCTTGCTTTTAACGCATCATCGAAAAACATCTCGTAAAAATCGCCGAGACGATAAAATAAGATACAATCTTCGTTCTGTAATTTAGTTTCGATATAAGTTGCCATCATCGGCGTGCAATGCTTTTTTATTTCTTCAAGATCGTACATACTTTCCTCTCATAGCACTTTGTATACTTCCCCGATAAGAGACATTCCGCCGGCGGAACATATTTTCACTTCGACAAATCTTCCGATTATATTTTCATCGTATGGGAAATACGCCATTTTGCCTCTTTCGTCTCTGCCCATATATGTATTCTTCTTTTCGTCAAAATCTTCGACCAGAATTTCAACGATTTTACCTATATAAGTTTCAGATTCTTTGCGATTCAATTCGTTTTGTATGTCAATCAATCGCATTATTCGGTTTTTCTGAACGTCAGCGTCAACCTGACCGTCCATAACGGCGGCTTTGGTTCCTTCGCGCTTTGAATACACAAAAGTAAACGCTCCGTCAAAACCGACTGTTTTTACAAGTTTTACCGTGTCTTCGAAATCTTCTTCCGATTCGGTCGGAAAACCCACTATTATATCGGTTGTAATCGCGCAGTCGGGAATAATTTTTCTTATCGCATTGATTTGCGTCATATATTTTTCAACCGTGTACCGTCTGTTCATAAGCGCAAGTATTCTGTCTGATCCCGACTGAACCGGCAGATGTATCGAATGACATGCATGCGGATTTCGTTTTACGGCCTCGATGACGTCTTCGGTTAAATCTTTAGGATGATTAGACATAAATCTCAATCTGAATTTTCCGTCGATTTTGCCTATCTCGTCTAACAGACCGGCAAAAGACGCTCCGTTTTTTAAGTCATGACCGTAAGAATTTACGTTTTGACCTAATAAAGTAATTTCTTTATATCCGTCTTTAACCAACGATTTTACTTCATCGATTACATTTTCAGGCAAACGACTGCGTTCTCTGCCCCTGACATACGGTACAATGCAATATGTACAAAAGTTATTACAACCATAGGCAATATTTACCCATGCGTTCGGGTAACTGGATCTAAACGGTTTTACTGATTCGCAGATATCGCCGTTCTTCTCCATAATTTCGACGACACGTTTTTTTGTATTGACGGTTTGCTCAAGAATTTCACCGAATTTATCAATGTTATATGTTCCGATAATCACGTCTACATACGGAAAAGTCGTTGCAAGTTTTTGGGCAAATTCACCCTGTTGTGTCATACAACCGCATACCGCTATCACGAGATTCGGATTCTCTTTTTTCAGTTTTTTATACATGCCGATATTGCCGAAAGCATGCTGTTCGGCATTTTCGCGTACGCAACATGTGTTAAAAACTATAACGTCGGCGTTTTCGGCGTTCTCGCATTCTTCGTATCCGAGAGCCCGCAACTGACCTGCTATTTTCTCGGATTCATGTACGTTCATCTGGCAACCGTATGTTTTGATTAAATATTTCATGCTCATATGTATATATTATACTAAATATATACAAATTTTTCAAGCGATTGACGACGCGTATACGGCATAAAAGCATATAAAAAGTTCATAATATTTTTAGACTGTATGAAATTATTTCTGAAAATCATTACTTTTATAATAATATCAATCGCCGTCTCTTTTTTAGGATGTTTAATGTATTATCAGGTTGTTACGGCAGACGTTTATCCTGACGAAAGCAAATTGGAAACGATTAATCCTGTATGTCTGATATACGATGCCGACGGACACATTGTAACAAACAGTAAATCGACATCATTCGAACATGAAGAAAACATCCCCGACAAACTAAAATATGCCTTTATCGCAATCGAAGACAAACGGTTTTATTCTCATAACGGAATCGATCCGAAAGCAATATTGCGCGCAGTTAAGAATAACGTCAAAAACGGCGGAATAAAAGAAGGTGCGTCAACCATAACGCAACAACTGGTTAAAAACGTATATTTATCCGGAGAAAAAACCCTTAATCGTAAATTAAAAGAAATTAAACTTGCCTCTATAATCGAGAAAAAATATACGAAAGACGAAATACTTGAACTATATCTTAACAAAATTTACTTCGGCGAAGGCGCTTACGGTATAAAAAAAGCCGCCGAAATTTATTTCGGAAAAGAGTGTAAAAATTTAACTCTGGAAGAATGCGCGACTTTAGCGGCAATAGTAAAAGCGCCTACATTTTATGATCCGTTTATTCATCCCGACACATGTCTCGACAGAAGAAATCTTGTATTAAAAGAGATGTTGAAACAAAAAGAAATATCCGAGACCGAATATTCGGCAGCCAAAAGCAAACCTATCACGCTGACCAAAAAAATTCGCGACGATACAAAAAATTTCACCGACGAAATAATCGCCGAGGCTTTGAAAATTATTAAATCCGACAGTGCATCGGATTTAAGCGGATATAAAATTTATTGCGGTATATCGTCAGATTATCAATCTGTAATCCCTGCACCGACATTACCCGACGAAGTAAAAGATTATTCTGTTTTAATCACGGAAAATATAAGCGGACAAATCGTCGGATACAGATCGACTACGGGAATGATAAAAAGAGTTCCCGCATCGGCGGCAAAACCGTGGTTGGTATATGCCCCTGCCATAGAAGAAAATCTTATTTCGGAAGCGACGAAAATTCTCGATGAAAAAACCGATTTCGGCGGATACTCTCCGTCTAACGCAAATAAAACGTACGCGGGATACGTCAATGTCAAAGACGCACTTTCTAAAAGTCTGAACATTCCGACAGTTAAAATCGCCAATGCGTTGGGAATGGATAAAATAAAAAACTATGCCGAAAAACTCGAAATTGAATTTACCAACAATGATTTATCGGTTGCATTGGGAAATCTTACGGGTGGCGTCACCCTTTCCGAACTAAGTTCGGCATATTCGCCGTTTACTTGCGACGGACAGTATAAAAGGTCTCAGTTTATATCAAAAATCATATCACCGTCAGGGAAAACTATTTACGATAGAGATAACGAAAAAGTACCGACGCAAGTCTTTTCGCCCGGGACATGCTATATAATAAACGATATTTTACGCGAAACGGCAAGAAACGGAACGGCCAAAAAACTGGCATCTTTACCTTTTGCCGTATATGCAAAAACCGGCACTAACGGAACCTCAAGCGGAAATTCCGACGCCTATTGCATTGCATACACACAAGATTACACGGTATCTGTCTGGCTGGGGAATTCCGACGGATCCTATATGCCTAATAATGTTAACGGCGGCGGAGAGCCTACAAAAATAGCGGGAGAAATCCTTAAAAGGTTGTATAACGGCAAAAAGCCAAACTCTTTCATTCCTCCGGATGACGTTGCTATGGTAACAATCGATAAAAACGCTTATGACGAAAGGCATGAACAAATCATTGCCACAAATCCGAAAGTTAACGATCCTACATTCTGGTATATTAAAGGCAGCGAGCCGACAACATACTCCGAGGGAAAAATTACGCCTACCATAAAAAGTAGTAAAATCACTTATAATAACGGAATTATTTACGTTAATATAGTCGCCGACGATAATGTATTTTACGAACTCAGGGATAATAACGAATCCGTCGTAGCGACCGGTAACGGTGTATCGGAATTACAAGTAAACGGCTTAAAAAATGGTAAAACCTATACTTATACGCTCACCCCGTATATATTGAATGACAAAATAAAAGTATTCGGTCAGAAAATAAAGTTACCGTCGATAAAAATCGACGGTAACAAAAAAAGCGAATGGTGGAACGACTGATTATAATCTGATTACTTCTACAGTTTCCAGAGCCTCGTTTATAAGATTATCGACATCGAGTTTCCCCTCTTCTTTGAGTACCTTTTCCATTTTCGGCTTGATTGCGGGGAATTTAGGTAAAAACACGGTACAACAGTCTTCATACGGAAGTATTGAAGTTTCATATGTTCCGATCTTTTGCGCAAGCTCGATCGTTTCGAGCTTATCGAAAGCAATCAGCGGTCTGAATACCGGCATTTTTACAACGGAATTAGACGATGTTATGCTTTCCATGGTCTGAGATGCCACCTGTCCGAGACTCTCACCGGTTATTATCGATTGCCCGCCATTGCGAATTGCCAGTTTTTCGGTTATTCTCATCATAAATCTGCGCATAAGGGTTATCATTAACTCTTCTGCGCATTTTTCATGTATAGCCTCCTGAATATGAGTAAATTTAACAATATATAAATCCATGCCGGCGCAATATGCTGACACCATTTTACCGAGCGTTATTACCTTCTCTTTTGCCGCCTCGCCTGTATACGGGTAGCTATGAAAGTGAACGGCAGATAATTTCATTCCTCGTTTGCACATCATATATCCCGCCACCGGACTGTCTATTCCGCCCGAAAGCATCAGAAATCCCTTGCCTGAAGATCCTGTAGGCATACCACCAATACCCTTGATATAATCTGTAAAAATAAGACTTTTTCCGTTTTCTCTTATGTCAACGTTTATAAGCAATTGCGGATGTTTAACGTCTACAGACAAATCTTTGCCATATACGGATAACACATCGCCGCCAATCAATGCGGAAAGTTCTACCGAGTGAAGGGGAAATGTTTTATCCGCGCGGTTCGTCTCGATTTTGAACGTTCCGCTTTTGCCTTTACAAAGCTCTTTAACACAGGCGGAAATATTCTCCCTTGAACTTTCCGTAGCGAGTGCCGGGCTTATGGTATGTATGCCGCAAACTTTTTTAAGCCTGTCTATAATCTCATCATAGTCATTTTCATCAAAATTTTCGACAAGATAACGCATTTGCATTTTTTCAAAATCGTAATCGATTCCGGTTAAAGCCTTTTTAATATGGTCTTCAAGAAGATTTATAAAATAAAATCGATTTTTACCCTTTAAGAAAATTTCGCAAACTCTGATAATTATAACTTTTTTCATCCGTTTATTACACCTTTCAATTTATTTACGCAAAAAATCATCTTTTCGGCGCAAAACTCTATCTCATCGTCAGTCGTTTCGGCTGAAAGACTTATTCTCAATACACCGTCAAGGACACTCTTATCGTAGCCGCAGGACGATAAAACCCTGCTATAACGATTTTTAGACGAACAGGCCGAACCTGTTCCGACTATTATGTCAAAATCTTCAAGCATATGTTCGATCACCTCACCCCTCAATCCTACCGCCGACAGACTTAAGATATACGGCGAAGAATTTCCGGACGAAATAGGTTTGATATCGTCACACATACTCGTTTTACTTAAAAACAAATTTTTTAACCTTTGAGCCTTTTCATAATTCAAACGTAAATCCTTACGTTTTTTTTCTGCCGCATCGCCGAATACCGCAATTCCGAACACGTTTTCGGTTCCGCTGCGCAAGCCTTGTTCCTGCCCGCCACCGTATATCAATGGCGTTATCGGCAATTTTTTTCGCTTAACAAGTGCTCCGACCCCTTTTACGCCACCAATCTTGTGCGCACTGACAGAATATAAATCAACATATTTATTCATTGCATACGGTAATTTGCCGAATGCCTGCACGCCGTCGCTATGAAATATAACGGCAGGATTTTTTAATTTGATTTTTTCGGATAACGAATTTATATCGTTTATCGCCCCTGTTTCATTGTTGACATGTACAATCGATACAAAAGTTGTTTTATCGTCTATTAAAGATAACAGACTTTCTTCATTAACGCTGCCGTTCGGGTTCAGCTCGGCAAATCTGACATCGGCACCGCGATTCTTCAACGCTTTGAAACTTTCATATACAGCACTATGCTCTCCCGATGTCGTAACAAAATTTCCTCGCTTGCAAAATGAAAATATTGCGGTATCGTCAGCCTCGCTGCCGCATGACGTAAATATAACGTCACAATCCTTCGGGAAAAACGACGCAATCTGCGACCTTGCCGTTTCAACCCTTGCTTTTGCATCTAAACCGCCGCGATAAAGCGCCGACGGATTAAAAAAATTATCTTCGTAAATGTCTTTATTTTTTGCCAAAATATCGCCGTCGGGACGTGTTGTGGCGGCATTATCAAGATAAATCATTTATAGTCCTTTTCTATAACCGATTTGCCGGTATAGCCTACAAGATTAACTAAATACGTTTCCTTGCATTCCATCATAACGAGATGTTTTACTCCGCCGATGTTTACGACGACGTAGAAACCGTCTTCGATATATTTGTTAGGGGTAGCATACAACTTTTTTATTCCGGGAGTATTGTGCCACCTTTCAAACGTTTCACTGCCTATGCGCCCGACCTGTTCCACGTCTTTCGCATCGAAAATTATCATCTTTTTACGACGCTTATAGTTAATTACCTTTATAATTCTTGTAGATCCCGAAACAAATATGCAATCGACGCAATAGTATATTTTTGTTCTGAAAAAGAAAAATAAAAAACACGACAAAGCAAAAAGACCGATTATCGGTAACGAAGACAGAATATTGGCTCCCGAAATCAGCAGGAAGAATACAGCCCCGACAAGAGATATCCACCCCAGAACCGTATAGATAATAAAAAATGCTTTTTGTGTTTTTATATTCCTCGGTTCTGCCGACTCTTCATATAATACTTCGTTCATTTATCCTCCGCTTTTAGATTGTCTGTAAATTTAGAAAATTTTTCATCATAAGTATACCATTTCACAAGTAAAAAATCAATCGATTACCTACTTTAACTTTACAAAAGTTACACCGTGTTCACCTTCGCCGTATTTACCGAACCTGAAACTGACTACTTGTTTATTTTTCCGCAAGTAGTCATGAATTGCCGAACTCAATATCTTCATTCCTTTACCGTGAATAATCTTCACTTCTTCTAAGTTTGACAATATTGCGGAATCGAGAAACCTCCCGACCTCCTCTAACGCGTCGGAAACATTATACCCTATTACATTTAATTCCGTCGTTGCCGCCGGTGCCAGGTCGCGCTTAAGCGAAACTGTAGTTTTTGTAGGCAGATGTTTATCCGAAACGAAAAATAGATCTTTGGCAGGAACTTTCATCCTGAGTGCGCCCATGAATATCTCAACCTCTTGTTTTTTTTCGTTGACGGCGCCAACGGTACATACCCCTTCGATATTTTTATAGTAAACTTTATCTCCGGGTTTCAGTTTTTTAATATCGACGGGGTTATAATTGACTATTTTTTCTTCGATATCTTCCAGCGCATATTTTTTATTCTCAAGTTGATTCCTGAGCGTTCTTGCTTTTATCAGATCTCCACCCGTCAGTTCTTCTTTGTCAAAAAGAATTTTTATTTCATTTATTAGATCATCAGCCTCTTCAAGCTTATCGTTGACGATTCTTCTCGACTCGGCTTTCGCCTGCGCGTAAAATTTTTCCTTTTCTGCATTAAGTTTTTCTCTTGATTTCTCTATTTCGGCTAAAGTTTCAACTTCTTTGACTTTTAATTCCTCTATTTCGGTTTTAAGAGTCTGACATTCTCTCCTCGTTTTTTCAGCTTCTTTCAGGACGTTTTCAAAATTGGTTTTTTCTGCTCCGACAAGTTCGGTCGCCCTTTTCGCAATTTGTTCGTCAAGACCGAGCATTTTAGATATCTCTATTGCGTTCGATGTCCCGGGTAATCCGATATTGATTCGGTATAACGGCTTGAACGTCTGCGGATCGAACTCCATACTTGCGTTGCAAATACGTTTTTCTTTGTAAGCATATTCCTTTAATACGGAATAATGCGTTGTAATTATTCCTTTACTGTTTCTGTTTATCAATTCTTCGATGACTGCCCGAGCTATTGCCCCTCCTTCATCAGGATCGGTTCCCGCACCTATTTCATCTATCAGTACAAGTGAATTTTCATCGATATTTTCAGTAATTTTTATAATGTTTTTCATATGCGACGAAAACGTGGAAAGATTTTGTTCTATACTTTGCTCATCGCCGACGTCACAAAAAATCTTATTAAATACCGAAATTTTACTGCCGGGAGCCGCAGGAATAAATAACCCGCTCATTGCCATAACGCAAAACAACCCCGTCAGTTTAAGCGTAACCGTTTTACCGCCGGTATTAGGCCCGGTAATCAACAAATAATTATATTTCTCACCCAGCGACAAACTTACAGGAACAACCTTATTTTTGTCTATAAGCGGATGTCTGCCGGACTTGATAACAATAGAGCCGTCCGATGTAAGTATCGGTTTTACACACTTATTTTTATATGCATATACCGCTCTTGCATATATTTCGTCAATCCGACAAACGATTTCATTATTGACAGTCAACCTGTCGGCAATCGCCCCCACTTTATTAGATAAGTCTGTCAATATTCGTTCGACTTCGGCTTGCTCTTCAAATGTTGCCGTTCGTAATGCATTATTGAGCTCAAATATCGCCGTGGGTTCGATAAATACGGTAGAACCCGTTGAAGATTGATCGTGAATAAATCCGCCTACCTGATTACGATATTCGCTTTTTACAGGAATTACATACCTGTCACCACGCATTGTGACAACATTATCCTGAAGATATTTGTTACTCCCGCCCCGAATATACGATTGCAATTTATCTCTTATCTGCTCGTTCAACCTTTTAAGATTTTTTCTGAGAGCGGAAAGTTTTTCCGACGCATTATCCGACATTGTATCTTCAGACAGAATTTTTGTCGTAATGTCGTCTTCAAGGTATTTATCAACATAAATACTTGCGCAATAAGATTTTATCAACGGCGCGTCGGTTGCCGCAGACGTAACCGACGTATACAATAAACGAGATGATTTCATCAGTCTTGCGACGCGCAAGAGTTCCCCCATCCCCAAAGTCGAGCCCTTTTGGGCTCTTATCAACGCATCGCCCAAATCGTCATAGAACTCGATTCCGCTTACTCCGCCGCTATACAGTAATTCATACGCCTCTTCGGTTTCGGAAAGTTGCGATTTAACCGTTTCATAGTCCGTCGCGGGATTTTCGGCGCGGATATTTTCTGCAGACTCTCGCAACACGCAAAATTCGGCTACGATTCTGAGAATTTTATCGTATTCCAACGCATTCAGCGTTTTATCTTCCATTTTAATAAACTCCTCTGATTAGGTTGCCGGAAAAAGTTTTTATCCCGACAACCGGTATACTGTTAATAATTTTTTCTTTTACTTCCTTATTTAATCCGACAAGATTGATGACTTCGCCGAAATTTTTATCTACGTTATAATTCAGCAAAGAACCGTTATAAACTTCAAAACGACATCTGCCGTTAATCCTGTATCTTCTGATCGTAAATTCATGCCCGAGTTCATCCGTAAGACGATTAAAATCGTTTCTGTCGCATTTTTTACAGTTTCGGCCGTAGGGACAATAAAGCAATTCCATAAGTCGGACGTTTCCGCGCGTAAACACATACCCCGAACTTCCTATATCGGCAATCTCATCGGCAGACAATTCTTTAGAATACACCACCGCATCCGCTCCGCTTGTAATCAGAGACTCATAGTCGAATGAATTGAAAACATTAAGTCCTGTGCCGACAATAAACGCTTTATTGAGTTTTACCGCCATTTGCAGTCCGACGAGTCCGTCGACATAAAACCCCTTAAAATATGCGGCATAATCTGCAATTTTTCTTATATCTCGCTCGGTTAAAAATGCAGGAATATACAAATATGCATTATATATCGTATGCCTGATAATGTCGTAATTGCCGGGGAAATACACCAGAACATTACCGTTTCCGACATTAAACACCTCATCAGAAATATATATGCGATTATATTTATTTTTTATTTTTGCTACGGGAAACGCCGTTTCGGAAACAATATATGCGGGTCTTCTGTTATTCCCGTAAAAAATGGTTTTGTATAATTGAGTTCTTACGGCATTTATTGCCGATTTGACGATAAACGGGTTGCCGTCAACAGATGCGCTAATCGTTGGCGTAAACGGATATATATCCGTTTTGGAAAAATTCTCTCGTATTTCTTCAATCGTAATCGCGCGGGTTCTTGCTTTTTCCGATACGTTTTCGCTTTCGATTTTTATATTGCCCGATTCTGCTTTAAGTTTTGCGCCTGCAACCGCATAGACCGACACATCGATATGTTTTTTCTTCTTTTCGGATAATAATTTTTCTGTAAGAGCAATATCTTTAGTAATGTTTACAATATTTCCGACATTAACCCGTCCTCTGTATTTCAAAATTTTTCCGTATTCGGTACAAACGGCATTGCCGACTTCATAACCGTCGTCAATAATCTTAAATCCGTCGCCGACAATAAAGTTTTCATCGGAATCCACCAAAATTCTGTTACCGCTTAATATTTTTGTAACAGTACCTATTTTTGCCCCTTTATTATTTTGTATCCGACTCGAAATAATATTGTCTGCGACACCGAAGACATAGCCTGGCGTATAATCTCCCCTGTTAAACGTCCTTTTAATTTCACATATATCAACCGTTCGCCCGTCTAATGCCGCCCGATAAGTTTTTACGGTAGCGGCAACATATTCGGGAGTTCTCATTCTGCCTTCGATTTTTATACTTTTTACACCCGCGGCTTTTAATTCGCTTAACTTGTCCGATAAGCATAAATCCGACAGAGATATAGCGTATTTACCGCACACATCAGATGATTCAAGAGTGTATGCCCTGCGGCACGGTTGCTTACATAACCCTCTGTTTCCGCTGTTACCGCCGGCAAAAGAACTCATATAACAATGACCTGAAAACGAAGAGCAAAGCGCACCGTGAACGAATATTTCAGTCTCTGCGACATCCGCTATAAGTCTAATCTCTTCAATAGCCGTTTCGCGCGCAAGTATGACTCTTGAAAACCCGCAACCGACGGCATATTCGGCACCCTCAACGTTATTTATTCCGCCTTGAGTACTAAGATGTAAAGTTATACCGTCGAACTTACGTTTCAGCAATTTACCGATAAAAACATCCTGCACTATAAACGCATCGGCACCTGCGACGTAGGCAGTACCTATCACCGATAAAAATTCATCGATTTCACGGTTTTTTATTAATGTGTTTACCGCTATATAAACCTTAACGCCGAAAATATGGGCGTATGCAATATAATAAGATATATTTTCTTTAGTAAAATTGCCGGCGTTCTTTCTTGCGGAAAAATCGCTCAATCCCATATAAACGGCATCAGCGCCGTTATTTACAGCCGCAAAAAAACACTCTTCGTTTCCTGCCGGAGCAAGTAATTCAATCATACCAACATTGTAACAGATTTATTGTTAATTGAAAAGAAAAAACGGAAGAAAATCTTCCGTTTTATAAAAATATTTTAACCTCTGCCGACTACCATCGGACTTATGAAAACAGACGGAACTTTTCCGATGATTAAATTATCGTATATAAGCAAAGAAATGTCGTTCTCAACGACTTCGACCCCGGGGCGCGTAACGACCGACGTTTCACAGTGAAGATTTAGAGTCAGCGTATGTCTCGTTTGATTTATTCCCGCCTGTTCAAACGAAGAAACTATTTCGGTTTTAACCTGACTGACCGATAATAGTTTCATCCGTACTTTTTTACCGAATCCTGCCAGTATCCTTATTCCCGTAAAAGCCCCGATAGGTATAGGAACCCCACGATCAGCATTCTCGTTAAGAATTTGCTGCGTAATTTCGGATATAGATGCTGCAATTTTGTTTACGCCGTAACTGTTTGCGCTTACAAATATAATTTCTCCGTCGTTATTCTTATCCGTTTTAATTAATGACGAAAAATCGTAACCGTCGTTTATTACCGCATCAAACGCACGATATGTGGCATTCGTAATAACCGATCCGTAATTTTTCATTGCATATTCACGCATAATTTTTCCCGAGGAAACAAATAAAACAGAAAAAATTACGACGAACAATAAAAATAACGCCGTAATTTTGAATAATGCTTTCTTTTTCTTTTTTTTCATCGGACAAATTACCCGAAAGTATTATATGTCTATAAAGGAAAAAATATTTAATTTTTCTTGGATTTCGCCCGAAAGAACAACGCATTGAAATATCCGAACACGATAGCGGCGGTAACCCCTGCCGATGCCGAAGACAATCCTCCCGTAAAAGCACCGAACAATCCGTTTTCGGCACCTTTTATCGCACCGTTGGCAAGAAGATATCCGAAACCGCATATCGGCACCGTAGCACCCGCTCCTCCGAAATCGACAAGATATTGATATAGTCCCAAAGCCTGTAAAACAAGTCCTGAAAGCATAAAATACACCAGTATTTTGCCGGATGTAATTTTTGTATAATTTATCAGCAGTTGCGCTATCGTGCATATTGCCCCGCCGACTACAAACGCTTTTATATAAGCAAGTACAATCTCAGTCATATTTTTATACCTCATTTTCTATTGCTACGGCATGAGCAACGGCCGGTATGGATTCACCTTGTTGAGATGAAGTTGTCGACAACAATGCCCCCGTAGCAATAAACAGTACTTTGTTTATTTTCTTTTTCATCATATTCTTGTACACATAAGAATTAAATACTACCGCGCTGCATCCCGCACCGCTGCCGCCCTGATATTCGCGTTCGTCGATGTTATAAATCAATTCTCCGCAATCGACATGGTTTTTATCTATATTTACACCTTTCTCTCTCATCAAATGTTTCAGAATTCTACTTCCCAAAACTCCTAAATCACCCGTCAATATCAAATCGTAATAGTCGGGGTCGCGACATGTATCGGCAAAATGAGTCAGAAGAGTTCTTCTTGCCGCAGGAGCCATCGCCGCCCCCATATTATTTGCATCGGAAACTCCGTAATCCGTGACTTTGCCGAAAGTCGCGCAGGTTATTTTCGGGTAATGCCCCTTTATGGAAGATATTACGGCCCCGCCGGCTCCCGTCACCGTCCATTGCGATTGAGGCGGTCTTATGCACCCCAATTCAAGCGGGTATCTGTATTGTCTTTCAGCCGTAGAAAAATGGCTTCCGGTAGCAGCTACAACGTTGTCGAAATATCCTCCGTCGACAAACGTCGCCCCGACGGCAAACGCTTCGCTCATTGTCGAACAAGCATTGTATATTCCGAGAAAAGGGATGTCGAATTGTCTTGCCGAAAAACTCGACGATATTATCTGATTGAGCAGATCTCCCGAAACGAGTAAATTAATATCCGCAATTTTTAATCCGGAATTTATAATAGCGTTTTCAATGGCGTAAGTAAGCATTTTGCATTCTGCTTTTTCGTACGTTTTTTCACCCAAAGTATCGTCGTAGACAGGTTTATCTATATATTTCCCGATATTTCCTTCGATTTCTTTCGGTCCTGCAATCGTTGCCGTTCCTATTATGGACGGTTTCCGATTAAAAAACACGGTAGCATTACTCATAAAAACAGCCCCGCGATATAATAAATCAAACCTACGGCAACGCTTCCGATGACACCGAATACTATAATCGGTCCGGCAACGACAAACATTTTTGCGGCAAGACCGTAAATATATCCTTCGGACTTAAATTCCATCGCCGGAGAAACGACCGAATTGGCAAATCCCGTTATAGGGACAATCGAGCCTCCGCCCGCATATTTACCTATCCGGTCATACACTCCCAACCCCGTCAGAAATGCTCCTAAAAATATCATAACTACGGACGTCGCGCCCGCAAGTTCGTCACCATAAAGACCGAGGACGTATTCCAGCATCAATCTGACGAACTGACCGATAAGGCAAATTACTCCCCCGACCCAGAATGCATGAAACAAACTGCGTTTTTCATTGGTTTTAGGCGATATTCTCGACACATATTCAAGATAATTTCGATTATATCCGTTTATTCCCATCTTTTTTCTCTTCCTTCGGAACTTTGGCAACGCAATTTTCGCGATCGCTTATATTTTTCCATGATTCGTAATTTTTCATTTCAATGGTAATATGAGCGTTTGAAAAAGAAAAATTCAGTTTTTATCCAGAAAATCCGAAAGATTGTCATAAAAAATCTTATTTATGTCATTTTCGGAATAACCGCGCCGCACGAGTTCGTCTTTCAGTAACGAAAGAGTTTCATAATCTTCGGTTATACCGTCGGGAAAGAAATCACAGCCGAAAAAATCGGTCCCGAGACAAAGATTTTCTACAGGATATTTTTGACAGTAGTAATCAATTTGTTTCGCGAAATCTTTTATAGACAAAGTTTTGGCATCGGTAGAAAAATAACCGCATAAAGTCACCCCTATCATCGCCTTTTTTTCAATCAGTAATTTAATCTGCCAGTCTTCGATATTTCGTTTATGTTCATAAACTCTCGAAAAACAAGTGTGTGAGTTTACCACCTTATCGGCATATTCGATTACATCTAAAAAGCCGCCTTTTGACAAATGCGCGGTATCTACGACAATATTTTTGTCAGATAATCTCTTTACAAGATTTATCCCTTCGTTTTTCAACCCGTATTTATAATCACAACCGAAACCGAAACGATTCTCCCCGTTCCACGTTAAACCGATATATACGGGCGAATATGAAATAATCTTATCAAAGTTAAAATCAGGATACCCCACATCCTCAAACGAAATATATGACGGTTTTACACGATCTGCAATTTCGGTGATTGCCGAAAAAGTTCTTTTACCGCGAAAAAGCGCCGTTACCACCTTACAATTTTTATTTTGATAAGGTGTAACGACGCAATTTGTCGCAGTTAATATATCGTTATGAAAATCTGCTATATTCATAACGCATTATATGATTCTGTCAGATTTTTAGTTAATTTTTTTCCGGATTTTCGTTATCACTGACAATAAGGTCTTCTCTTCCTCCGATAATTTCGGACGGAAATAACTCGATATGTATTTTTAACGAATTCTCTTCAAACGGTAATTCGGGATTGACGTCCTTAATTCCGAAACGTGCCCTTATTTCGGATAAACGATCGTTGAATTCCCCGATCCCTTCACTTAAAATTTTGTCGATTTCATCTAAAAAATCAGCTTTGACATTATCGAAATCGATTGCGGGAGATACGGCAAGAGATTTCAGTTCCAGGATATCCGCATTTAATTTATCGCTCAGCGGTTTAACTCTGTTATTTATCGTTACGTTCAAAGTTGAAATTCTATCCATCGCACGGGAAAAATTCTTTTCGATTTCTTTCCGTGTTTTTTCGTCGGTCGAATCGAGTTCACCGCGCAAACCGACAAGTTTGGACTGCGCCTCAATATATTCGGAAGTATTGTAAAATTCGTTTTTAATTTTCGATATACGATTTTTGAGATTTTTAACTTCCTCAAAAATCCCGGGAGAATGATTCTTCAGCGTTTTTGACAAACTTTTATACGATTTATCTTTAGCATCGTCAATCCGGCGAAAAATCTCAGCCGAATATTGCGATTTCAGCTCTTTGACAAGCTCTTCATAACCGGCTTTAACGTCGTCTGTGACGATCCGGTTTATATCTTTATCCATAGCGATTATACGTTTTTAAGGTACTCAACCTCTTCTGCCGTCAGTTTTCTGACCTCGCCCCTGTTCAAACCTCTCAACGGTAAATCTCCGATTTTTATCCGTTTAAGAAAATCAACGTTTTTACCTACACTTTCAAACATTTTTCTGATTTCCCTGTTTCTGCCTTCCGTTATCGTTACATGCAATTTCGTATAATTTTTACAAGTTTCGATTACCTTTACGGAACACTTCTTTGTCATTTTGCCGTCAACCATAACGCCGTTCCTGATTTTTTCAACCGCCTTATCGGGCGTTTCGCCTTCGGTTTTGACAAGATAAGTTTTCGGTATTTCGTTACTCGGATGAGTGAGTCTGTTTGCGAGGTCCCCGTCGTTTGTAAATATAAGCATCCCCTCGGAATCGTAATCAAGTCTGCCGACGGGAAACAGTCTTGCGGTATTTTTAGGCATAAGATCCATAACGGTCTTTCTGCCTTTATCGTCTTTTACCGTACAAACATAACCTTTCGGTTTGTTCATGACATAGTATTCGTATTTTTTAGCGAGAGAAACTTTTTTACCGTCAACGGTTACACTATCGGCATATTCGTTGATCTCCGTACCTTGTTTAACGATCTTGCCGTTGACTTTCACTCTGCCTTCCGCGATTATTTCGTCACTTGAGCGCCTTGACGCAACACCGCATTCGGCGAGATATTTATTTATTCTCATTTGTAAATGTCCTCAAAATTTAATCATTTACAAGTGTATAGATATTTTGCGAAAAAATCAACTGTTTTTTAAGATAAATTTTAATTTCACCTGCCTTATCGCCGATTTTCGCCGTGTAAGGTAGCGTTTCGGGAATATCGCATTCGATTTCAAATTTTTCGTTAATACCCAGCGGATAATAAAAATCATTCTCCACATTTAATTTATAAGCATTTTTTCTGTCCGGGGTAAACGCAACGTAATCGAATCTCGATTTATCGATTATTTTTACCAGATTAAAATCTGTAAAAGCATTATCAAGCAGTTCTTCGCTGCGCTCAAACATCTGCGGACTGTTTAACACAACAGAAACCACACGCATTCCGCCACGGGTCGCGCTTCCGACAAAACACCTGCCAGCCTCTTTTGTATAACCTGTTTTAACGCCGTCGGCACCGTCAAAAAAATTCAACAGTTTATTCTTGTTTTGCCATATGATTTTTGTACCGGAAGACAGTTCGGTAGCAGTATGACGCCTTGTGGCGACAATTTCAGAAAACTTTGAATTTTTTAAGGCATAACAAGTGATTTTACATAAATCTAAAGCTGTAGTATAATGACCTTTACAAGGTAATCCGTGCGGATTTGCAAATCTGCTGTCTGTTGCACCGCAACGTGTTGCGGTATTTTGCATTTCATTGCAGAATGCGGATATACTACCGGAACAAAATACGGCAAGAGTTTCGGCACAATCGTTTCCGGACCTCAACATCAATCCATAAAGTAAATCTTCAACGGTAAACCGATCTCCTGCTTTAAGGTATACACTGCTCCCTTCGATGCCCGTTGTCTCACTTCCGACTTCGATTACCGATTGTAAATCGCATTTTTCGATTATCGTTATTGCCGTTATGATTTTGGTAGTGCTTGCCATAGGCATAGTTAAACTTTCATTATGCGAATATAATAATCTGCCACTAGAAACTTCCATAACCACCTCACCGCGCGAGACTTCATAAGCGGCGGTAGCGTATGAAAAAGTCCAACATATTATTATAGACATAAAACATATAATAATCAAAGTTATTTTCTTCATTTTTTTATTTTTTCAAAAAATTCTTCCGCTGTCTCGAAAAGTCTTGTATACACATCTTTATCCGTAGAAATAAGCCTTACCCCGTCATTATTACTAGTTAAAAATCCGACAGGTTTCATAGATATTACCGCCCCGCTGCCGCCTGCAAACGGACTGTCTTTATCATTTTTAAGTTGTCGGACTTCACCGTATTCTCCTCCGCCGGTCATAAAACCCATCGTAACTTTACATATCGGAATAACCGTCGTGCCGTCAGGCGTATATATCGGTTTCCCGACAACTGCATTAACATCTGTCATATCGCTTAAATCACTCATAGACGAAGACATTAAATCCTTAATTTTATTTGTCTCTTTAATCTCTTTTGTCATATTATTTTCCTCCTTTTAATTTCTTCAACCCGATTTTAGTAATCGTCAACAAATTGAATGCTATAACGGTTTCATTGAGCAGTCCTGCATCAGAATTTTCCGATAACGACACGTTACACTTAAAATCCGTATAACTTCCGCCGTATCGAAGAACCGCATAAATAATCGCACTCAATGCCCTTACGATACAAATTCCGTACAAAACGGGAAATTCGTCATAATCATTCAACATAATTTCGCTCCTCACTTCAGGAAAATTTAGCGACGAAATTATGTCTACCGCATTTATATCGGTTTTGAATGAATTATAGGCTGCCGCATATGCATTTTTATCGCTATAGTGTACAATCACGGCACCTTCGCAAAAACTTATATATCCGGAATTCATTCTGACAAAAGATAACAGATAAACCGAATAATATATTTTTTTGGTCGTTATATCCGCAAAGAACTTTATTTTAACACTTAACGGCAAAAAAAGAGCAGATACTGCCGCAAATATTACGATATATAATATCATATAGGCAAAGTATCTGCACTTAAATTTTAATTATTCCGATTTATCAGTATTTGTCAGGTTCGTCGTATTCTTCACCGTTCGTGTCAACCGTAACCGATTCCATCACCTGATCCCTTAAAGGTCTGTCGCTATAATCGGTATTGACCCCGGCGATTTCGTCAATGACATCCATACCGTCAATAATTTTGCCGAACGCCGCGTATTGCCCGTCAAGATGAGGCGCATCAGCATGCATAATAAAAAACTGCGAACCTGCACTGTTCGGCATCATAGAACGAGCCATCGATAAAACGCCGCGCGTATGTTTCAGCGGATTCTTGAATCCGTTTTTATCGAACTCACCTCTTATAGTGTACCCCGGACCGCCGGTACCGTTCCCCTTCGGATCGCCGCCTTGTATCATAAACCCTTCAATTACTCTGTGAAAACATAAGCCGTTGTAAAAACCTTTATTTATAAGTGAAATAAAGTTATTTACGGTATTGGGAGCATATTCGGGATAAAGTTCGGCATAAAAAGTTTTTCCATCTTTCATTCTGAATGTTACTATAGGATTGTTATTCATAAAAACCTCCGATTATTCTTCCGATTATTCTTCGTTTAATTGCTCCACGGTTATATTCGCCTCGCGGAAGAGTTCCATTGAAAATGCATCGGGATAACCGTAACAATATACTACACGTTTAATCCCTGAATTTATAATCATTTTACAACAAATCACACAAGGTTGATGCGTACAATACAGCGTCGCTCCGTCTACCGATATGCCAAGTTTCGCAGCCTGCGCTATAGCATTCTGTTCGGCATGAACGGCATAACACAATTCGAGTTTTGTTCCGCTGGCAATATCGAGTTTACGCCTGAGACACTCGCCCCTCGTTTTACAATTCTCTATTCCGCTCGGCGCGCCGTTGTATCCGGTAGTCATAATGCGTTTGTCTTTGACTATAACGGCACCGACTTGCCTGTTCTCCTGATAACAACTCGACCATGTAGACACAAGTTTCGCCATCTCGATAAATCTTTTATCCCATTTATCCATAATTACTGCTCCGCCATCGCTTTTATTATATTTTAACACAATTCGCGCCGAATAGCAATACAAATGTCGAAATTCCCGCACATAAAAAATAAATTTTCTTAAAATTTCAAAATTTTCACATTAAAACTATTGACAAATCCTCGCAAACGGCTATAATAGTGTTAGCAGTCTAAGCAATAGAGTGCTAACAACTATCGGAGGTCGATTATGAAAATTAAACCTTTATACGATTATATAGTCGTAGACGTAAACGAACAAAAGGAAACGACGAAGAGCGGATTTTTCCTTCCCTCTTCAAGCGAAAAATATGTAACAGCCAAGGCTTTGGCCGTCGGATGCGGTACTGACGGAAAAATGCTTGTCACACCCGGAGACACGGTTCTTTTCCCTGTCAATTCGGTTATAAAAGCCAAAGTCGAAGGCGAAGACGTTTCGATTATAAGCCAGACAGATGTATTGGCAATAGTGGAATAAATATTTATAAGGAGATAAATTATTATGGCTAAACAGATTAAATACGGCGAAGAGGCAAGAAAAGCCCTCGAAACAGGTGTCAACACTTTAGCAGATACGGTTAAAATAACGTTAGGTCCCAAAGGCAGAAACGTTGTACTCGATAAAAAATACGGCGCCCCCCTTATTACGAATGACGGCGTAACCATTGCAAAAGAAATCGAACTTAAAGACCCGTTTGAGAATATGGGAGCACAACTCGTAAAAGAGGTATCCACAAAAACCAACGATGTAGCAGGCGACGGAACCACCACTGCAGTCGTTCTCGCTCAGGCAATAATTAAAGAAGGACTTAAAAACCTTGCCGCCGGAGCAAACCCGATCGTCCTTAAAAAAGGTATTCAAAAAGCTGTCGATACGGCTGTAGACGAACTGAAAAAGATCAGTAAGCCTGTCGAATCCAAAAACGCAATCGCTCAGGTTGCATCCATATCTGCCGGCGACGAAAATATCGGCAATCTTATATCCGAAGCAATGGAAAAAGTCGGCAAAGACGGCGTAATAACCATACAGGAAAGCAAAACCATGAAAACCGAACTTACTACGGTTGACGGTATGTCTTTCGACAGAGGTTATGCATCCGCTTACATGGTAACCGATACCGATAAAATGGTTGCGGTTTACGACAACCCCGTAATACTCATAACGGATAAGAAAATTTCGTCGGTGCAGGAAATACTCCCCGTTATCGAACCCATTGCTCAACAGGGTCAAAGATTGCTTATCATTGCCGAAGACGTCGAAGGCGATGCTTTGGCGGCGTTGGTAGTCAACAAACTTAAAGGCGTATTCAATTGCGTTGCGGTTAAAGCTCCCGGATTCGGCGACAGAAGAAAAGCAATGCTTGAGGACATCGCGATTCTTACCGGCGGTAAAGTCGTTTCTTCCGAACTCGGAGTAGAATTCAAAGACGTAACGCCCGATATGCTCGGCAGAGCCGGACAAATCAAAGTCGATAAAGACAATACGGTTATTGTCGACGGCGCAGGAAATCCCGAAGAAATCAAAGCGCGCATTCAATCTATAAAAGCCCAAATCGCCGAAACGACTTCCGACTATGACAGAGAAAAATTGCAGGAAAGACTTGCGAAACTTGCCGGCGGAGTAGCGGTTATCAATGTAGGAGCCGCAACCGAAGTCGAGATGAAAGAAAAGAAAATGCGTATCGAAGACGCATTGGCCGCGACCCGTGCCGCGGTCGAAGAAGGTATCGTTCCCGGCGGCGGAACTGCCCTGCTGACCGCAATACCCGCATTAAAGGCACTTATAAATAAACTTTCCGGAGACGAAAAGACCGGTGCACAGATAATTCTTACAGCCATAGAAGAACCCGTAAGACAGATATCCAGAAATGCGGGGCTTGACGGATCCGTAATTCTGAATAATATTCTCAGAAGCAAGAAAGCAAATTACGGTTTCGACGCTTACAAAAACGAATACGTCGACATGGTCGAATCCGGCATTATAGACCCGACGAAAGTTACGCGCTCGGCGCTTCAGAATGCTGCGTCTATCGCGGCAACACTGCTGACTACAGAAAGTATCGTAACAGATATTCCCGAACCGGTTCCGCCGATGGCTCAAGGCAACCAAGGCGGTATGGGCGGCATGTATTGATAAGTCGCATAAAATATAAAAAAGGCGGTTCAATTTTGAACCGCCTTTTTTATATTTTATAATTTTATTTTTTCTGCATTTTTACCGACAAGAGACAATGAATATTCATCTATATTCATCATAGATATAAAAGCATTTACATCTGTCGCCGTTATCCCGTTTATTGCACGGAGTTTATCGTCAAAATCAAATATTTTATTCGTAAAAAGCAGATATTTTCCGAATAGCATCATCTGAGATGCCGTATTTTCGGCACCGAATTCAAACGAAGAAAGTATCTGCGCTTTCGCTCTCGACAGTTCTTTGTCGTTCACACCGCCCGTTCTGATTTCTCGCATCACATTCATAATCGCATCGTATGCTTTCGATACGTTTTCTTTATTCAATCCGGCATAAATCGCAAGGCTTCCGGTGGTGCGATACCCTGAAGGATAAGAATAAATCGTATAACATAATCCGAGCTTTTCTCTGACCGTCTGAAACAGTCTGCTGCTCATGCCCGAACCGAGTATAACATTAAATACCGACGACTCCGTATTTTTTTCATCGTCATACTTAACCCCTGAAAAACCCAAAGCCAAATGCAATTGTTCGATTTCTTTATTTTTTACAATTCGCCCGCATAAATTCGTGTTTGCAGATATTTCAATATCTGCAGATTTGTGATCCGCAACAAACGGTACTATATACTTCTCGGCAAGTTCGGTTGCCTCTTGAAGATTTATATTGCCTGCAAACGAAATAACCAGATTATCGGCGTTATAATACTTTTGTCTATACGATTCAATGTAAGTCTTATTGAATTTATTGATATTTTCACGCGTTCCAAGTATAGTTTGCCCTAACCCGCTTTTACCGAAATACGCCTCCGACAACGCATCTAAGCACACGTCTTCGGGAGTATCGTCAGACATATTGATTTCTTCGATAACAACGCCTTTTTCCCTATTTAATTCGGTTTCGTCATAAATCGAATTCAGGAACATATCTGCCAGCAGATCTACACTCCTTTCGAGTGCGTTTCTGGTGGATTTCACATAATAACATGTCATCTCTTTTGACGTAAAAGCATTTACTTGCGAGCCCACGTCATCGAACGCCTCTGATAATTCAAGAGAAGAAAATCGTTTCGTTCCTTTGAAAGTCGTATGCTCTATAAAATGCGATATGCCGTTATTGTCAGGTGTCTCAAGGCAACTGCCAGCACCCACCAATAATCCGACACTTACGGATAATACAGACGGCATCGTTTCTACAATCAATCTTAAACCGTTTTTATATCTTTTAACCTTCGCCATAACCTAAACAATCGCTTACCGTTACGGGGGTAAGCCCCGCCTTATTGTAATAATTCAGAATTTCTGGTAATGCCTCCAATGTTTGTTTTTTAGGATGCATTAAAATTAAATCACCGCCGACAACGTTCTTCGTTGCCCTGCTTATTATCAATTTTTTATCTTTATCTCGCCAATCAATGGTATCTTTACTCCACACTATGGTTTTATATCCCATATTTTCGGCAACTTTCAACGTCGCTACGCTATATGATCCGGACGGAGGCGCAAACAGTTTCACCTCATATCCTGTCAGCCTGCGAATCAGAGCGTCGTTGGCAGCCATTTCCTCTTTGTTTTGCGATTCGTTTAATTTGGCATGATCGCGATGAAAATAACCGTGACTGCCGATTTCATGTCCTTCTTCGAGTATTTTTACAAGTAAATCGGCATTATCATCCGCCCAACACCCGCCGACAAAAAATGTCGCCTTTGCATTATTATCTCTTAAAACCGCAAGCATACCGTCCACTACGTCTGCCCCTTCATATACATTGATCATAACTGCGACTTTTGCCGAGTTTCTGTCACCGTTATATATGGGGGCGTAACTTTTCCCGTCCGTTTTTAAGGCAATATCGCCGTGAAGAAAACAAATCGACGTACAAATCGCCGCAATAAGACATAAAACGAATGCGGTTATAATATTTAGCGTTTTTATATTTATTTTTTTCAAATATTTTACCTCTATACGGTAGCGTTATAATAAATTATATTAATGATAATGCTATTTATTAACAGAGGTCACAAATATATTAAGACGGTTCTACTACATTGAGTACGCTCAAACCCGATGAAATTAAGTCTGCGATAAAGCATATAACGACCGGTACCCACAAAAACCTACCCGTCAATGCGAATAAAGTTATACCGGCGATTAAAGCCACCGATTTAATCGTAAAATAAAGCGCAGTGATAAATTTATTTTTCTTGCGCGTTCTTTTTGCGATTTTCAACATAATAGGTATCTGCCTTACGTCATCCCCGTCTGCCGTTGCGCCGTTTTCATAAATTTTATTTCCGCCGATCGTAATGCAATTTCCGTTTAACGTTTCGATGGTTTCACGATCCCCTTCAAAATCTCCAGCATAGACCGCATTATTATTTTTAACGTATTCCGCTTTATATTCAGGCGTCGCTCCGGCAATTGCCCGATTAAAACCGAGCTTTGCCTGTAACGACTGAACCGCTTTCATACCGTCACCGCTTAATAACACGGTTTCAATGCCTAGATCCTCGGATATTTCCTTAATTTCACCCGTCACGTTTACCTTATTTATACGGTTATAAGAAATCTCCCCTATTTCACCGTCTTCGGTCGCAACATACACTATCGACTCGCTCTCGCTCGAATCTACAGAAATACCCACCGTATCTTTTACGAATTTCTTATTTCCTACAGCATATTTCTTATCATTGAAAACATAAGATACTCCGCAAGAAGTATGCGTAATATTATCAGGGGCAATATCCGATAATGTTATATTTGCTTTCTTAGCGTAAATTGAAATCGCCGAACAAAAATATTCGTCAATACCGTTCTCGGCAGCATATGCAAAAGATAAAATTTCGCCGGGATTAACACCCGATACTTTGTTTATATTTATCTCATTTTCGGTCACAACCCCGGCACAATCGAAAGCAATCGTCGATTTTGCCGCCATATTGTCTATCGCATCGAAAGAGCCGAACAATACACCGCGTCTGTCGGCTGCATAAAAAGCCTCTATATAACAGCCGGTAATATTGACGGCACATACACCTGCCTGCCACAGCGCGACAACAATCGTACCGCATATAAGCCATTTGTTTTGTAACGAATACAAATAATCCGACGCTCCGAATATCGGAGATATAAACGCCACGATCAACCCTACGCAAATACCGACGATATTGAATATAAACTTGAATTTCTTACCGAACAGCTTACCGGCAGGACTATTCTCCAATGAAAATTTAAGAGTTTCGGATCTTAATTTCAAAGCGGACTTTGCTTTTTCGTCAGATTCATAACTTGCAGCCACGCCTAACGATTCGGATTTTGCAAGCACTATATACTGCAATATTTTTTGACCGAATATCGGTAACGAAAAGAAAATAACGATCAGACACGAATATCCTCCATACCCGAGATACAGCAAAATCAGCGACGACAATATTACCGCAATTTCTTCGATAACTACTGCTTTTTTAGAGAGTTTTACGATAGTTGAATATAAAACTTCATAACCCGTAATTACAAAAGATAGCGTATAAAGCCAACGTTTCGCCGTATCGTTTTTTAGGCACGCTCCGACTATAAGCAATACTAACGACAAGGCAAGTATAACTCCGTGTTCAATAACCTCGCTTTTCTTTTCGCTTACCTCATCTCTTTCTTTCGTAACCGATTCCCGAGATTCGGAGTCTTCAATATTATCTTCGTGTAATTTTTTTTCTTTATTATTCATCATCAGACTGCCCACTCCCCGTTTTCAAATATTTTAAGAATATCTCCGCTCTTTGTTTCTGCCGTAATTTCAAGATCTTTGGTTCCGACCATGAAATCGACATGCTCGATCGAAGAATTCAATCCGTGCGACAGAAGTTCTTCTTTAGTCATATCCGCGCCGTTTTTCAAGCAAGTCGGATAACAGTCTCCGATAGCAAAATGACAACTGGCATTTTCGTCAAAAAGAGTTTCATAAAACATCGTCTCAAGATTCCTGATCGGAGAATTATATCCTACCAATGCGATTTCTCCTAGATAATGCGACCCTTCGTCGGTTTCTATTATCGATTTCAGATTATCATATCCTTGCTCGGCGCCATAGTCGACAATCTTTCCGTTTTTGAATTCAAACCAAAATTTATCGATTATCTGCCCGTTTCTGCAAAGCGGCAATGCGGCGACAATCCTACCGTTGACAGACGTTCGATCGGGACTCGAAAAGACTTCTTCGGTAGGCAGATTAGCCGTAAAATACACGCCGTCTTGTTCTCCCTTTTCCGCCCCGCCGCAAAATATATATCCGTCAGGCATCCCCACCGTAACGTTTGTTCCGATAGAATTTTTATAAGTAAACGATCTTATCTTAGCAGAATTCAGAATGCGACATCTTTCGGTAATCTTACGCTGATGTTCATTCCATGCCGCTATCGGATCTTCGGTATCAAGTCTGACAGTTTTAGCTATATATTGCCACTGTTTTTCTATTGCCGCCGAAACAGAAAGCGTCGGGAACATCTTTTTAGCCCACGCTTTATTAGGGTATGCCAATATACACCAGCGCAACTTATTAGAACCCGTATAATCCCTGAACCGCTGTAATGCTTTTCCCCTTGCTCTGCGAGCGATTGCCACCTTTTCCGGATTTACGCCTTTAAGCCCTTCGGGGTCTTCCGAAAAAATGTTAAGATAAGCAATTTTCTCGTCTATATAATAATCGCTCCTCACCCTCACCCATTCGGGAACATTAGCAAGTTCTTTTTTTGAACGATATTTATAGTTTAATTTACCGATAGTTTCATCGGTCCATTGGACCTCGACATTTCGCGCACCTTCTCTATAAGCCTGTTTAACGACCTTTTCGACAAACTTCTGAGCCGACACGGGAGCGTTCACGACTAACATTTCGCCTTTTTGTAAATTGACGCCGATTCTTATCGCAAGCCGAGCATATTTATCAAGAGTTTTATTGTCCATATCAAACCACTCCTTTTATATATTAAATTATATATTATAGCGATACAAAAGTCAATATTCTGCATTTGTTTTGGGTATGAAATTGACGAAAAACGGTAAAATTTATTTCACGTTATATTTTTAACTTAAAATCATATTTATAATCTTGATATAAAGTAAATTATATGTTATAATCAATTAAGATCAATAAGAAGATTCTGCGGAGCGAATAAATGTCCGAAATAAAAAACGACGCTTACGATCTCGATTCAAAGATCGATGAGTATCTTAATCCTCACACCGTAAAAAACGAAAAAAAACACAAATCCAATAAAAACAGAAAGCCTATCGAAGTGCTACCGGACGAAAGGTTTCATCCCGATCCTAAAAACGGTTTATCGACAGATCAGGTATTAACAAGACAAGCTCAACTGCAGTGTAATTTCAAGGGCAAACAATATTCTAAATCGGTGGGGAAAATCATCTGTTCCAACCTTTTTACCTTCTTTAACCTTCTGTGCGTAATATGTCTTGCCGCTTTGTTGTTCGTAAACTCACAAGCACAGACCAAAGACGAAAAGGTCGGGATTTTTAATTTTACATTTGTCGTAATCTACGCCGCCAATCTCGGCATCGGCATAATTCAGGAAATTAAAGCCAAAAAAACCATCGAAAAATTATCCATACTAAACGAACCTATTGCCCATGTCATCAGAAACGGGCAAAACGTCGATATACCTGTGACAGACATTGTTCTTGATGACGTGGTTAAATTCTCGACAGGTAACCAGATAACAATCGACGGCACATTACTTTCCGGTTTTCTCGAAGTAAACGAATCAATGCTAACCGGTGAAAGCGTGCCCGTCAAGAAAAAAGTTGGAGATAAAATTCTTGCAGGAAGTTTCGTCGTCAGCGGTTCGGCGTCGGTCATAGCGGACAAAGTCGGCGAAAGCAGATACATCCAAACTCTTTCGGCTCGTGCTAAAAAATTCAAAAAACCGTCATCCGAACTGATGACTACCCTGCAGTGGATAATTAAATGTATAGGTATACTTATTATTCCGATCAGTATCGGAGTTCTCCTGACAAATAAAAACGTAATGCTAAACGCGGGAGACCCCGCTTATGCGTTAAACGGTAAACTGACTCAACTGGGAACGGTTGAAATGGTCAAGCGAACTACTTCCGTCGTGCTCGGAATGATCCCCTCGGGTATGTTCCTGTTAACGACATTGGCATTAGCCGTCGGTGTTATACGACTTGCCGGTAAAAATACTTCAGTTCAGGACATGTATGCCCTTGAAATGCTCGCCCGCGTCGATGTTTTATGTCTGGATAAAACCGGTACGATAACCGACGGAAGAATGCGTGTATCAAATTGCGTGTTATTTAACAGTAATTATAAATACTCGATAAACGATATAGTATCGTCAATGCAATATGCGCTTGACGATAACAATCAGACGTCGACGGCATTAAGATCTTATTTCGGCTCAGAAAAAAAACTCGTGGCAAGTAAAACAATTCCCTTCTCTTCCGCAAGGAAATACTCCGCCGTATCGTTTACGGACGGACTTACCACAGTCGGGACTTTCGCCCTCGGCGCTCCCGAATTTATTCTGGATAAAAATTCAATTCCGCGAGGCGTCGCAAACCAGATAAGACATTATACCGCCATGGGGCAAAGAGTGTTGATGCTTGCGCAATCGGATAAAGCAATAATAGGTGATCAATTACCGTATGATATGCGTCCGTTTGCCATAGTTACGCTCAGCGATAATATTCGCCGCGACGCAATAAAAACTATAGATTGGTTCAAGAAAAACGAAGTCAATGTTAAAGTAATATCAGGCGATAACCCTGTTACCGTCTCCGAAGTGGCAAAACGCGCCGGTGTCGAAGGCGCAGACAAATATGTAAGCCTTGAAGGAATGAGTGAGGCTGACGTCATAGCCAGCGCGACAAAGTACAACGTATTCGGACGCGTTACTCCCGAACAGAAAGCCATCCTTGTCAAAGCATTAAAAAATGCGGGACACACCGTTGCCATGACCGGTGACGGGGTCAACGATATTCTGGCAATGAAAGAATCGGATTGTTCGATTACGGTAGCATCCGGCAGCGATGCCACAAAGAATATTGCGCATATAGTTTTAATGGACAATAATTTTAATTCTATGCCGCATGTCGTCGCCGAAGGTCGTCGTGTTATAAACAATATCGAAAAATCATCGTCATTATTCTTAATGAAAACACTGTTTACGATGGTTTTCGCAATTATATCAATTGCACGAAAAGCAATCTTTCCCTTCGACAGCCAAATGATGATGTTGCTAGAATTGATGGTTATAGGTATAGGTTCTTTCTTCCTGTCCATGCAGGCGAACACCAATAAAGTAAACGGAAAATTTGTAAGTTACCTGTTCTCACATGCTATACCGGGTGCGTGTATTTTGATATTTAATGTTCTAATCGTAGAGTGGTTGGCAGATTATTGCTACGGTCCCGACACTTTTGTGCTGGGTAAAATGAAAGACACTCTGAATGTCGCCGCGTTAACTCTCGGCGGAATTGCTAACCTTCACATAATAAGTAAGCCGTATAACGCTTATCGTGCGATTCTGGTATCGTTTATTACCATAGCATCACTTATATTTATGTGTTCGGAATGGCTTATGAGTTTTATGAAAATGCCTTCTCTCCTGTTTGATATAAAGCATTACTGGGGAAATATCGCCGTTTTAATCGCATTGGTCAATATCGACATCACACTTGGAACGTGGCTCACGCGACTGATTGAGTATATAACTAAACCAAAACACAAAAAGATTCCCGTAGGTGGCAAAAAAAAGTAAAATCAAACGTTAAAATACGATACAAACATAATAAAGAGTTGACATCAGTCAACTCTTTATTTATTTTGCAAAATCAAATCGTTAATTTATAACTCACGATTTGTTCGCTTTACATACTATTGTAGCATTTAAGTCTGCGAACTCCTTTTGCGATAATTCAAACAGTCATTATTCAATTACATACAGACGACTATAATCGGCAATATAAAAAATGCGTTTCATAATCGAAACGCATTTTGTTTGTTATTTATTAATAAGATCACCGAGCGAAATTCCGCCTACGCCGCCTTCAGACCATTCTCTGGGCTCATCGACGTTCATCTCAACTCTCTCTCTTCTGCCTTTCTTATCTTTCTTTCCTTCGCCTTCGGCATCTTCTCTTCTGGGTCTTTCGGGAGCCGGAGTCAAAGCTTTAATAGAAAGAGTCATCTTTTCTTTATCAACATCTATGTCGAGAATTTTTGCCTCAACCTCATCACCGACTTTAAGAACAGATGTGGGATTCTCAAGCCATTCGTGCGAAATCTGAGAAACATGAACAAGACCGTCAATTCCTTTTTCGACTTCAACGAATGCTCCGAAATTTACGATTCTGACAACCGTACCCTTTACCACCTCACCAATGGCGTATTTATCGCCGACAAGCTGCCACGGCTTAGGCTGAAGTTGTTTATAGCCGAGAGAAACCTTTTTAGTTTCCTGATCACATTTAAGAACCTTGAATTCGTAAGATTTACCGATTTCAAGAACGTCCGCAGGAGTTTTTGCATTAGTCCAACTAAGGTCGGAAATATGCGCCAAACAATCAAATCCGTTTACATCGACAAACGCACCGAATGCCGCAAATCTTACTACCGTACCGGTAACAACATCACCCTCGTGAACATTAGCGAAGAACTCGTCTTCCTTAGCTTTACGGGCTGCATCTCTTTCAGCCCTTTCAGCCTCGAGAATAACTCTTTGCGATCCGACTATCTGTTTCTTTCTGCCGGTATTTTCAATCTTTTCGGCTTTAAGTCTCAGAGTCTTTCCGACATATTTTTCAAGATCTTTAACAAAACCTATTCTGATTTGCGAAGACGGAACAAAAATATCGTAAGAATGGAATTTAGAAGTAAGACCGCCCTTATTGAAACCGGTACAGGTAACGGTAAATACCTCGCCTGCCTGAATCTTAGCGATAAGTTCTTCTTCTTCCTTCTGCGCGGCGATAGCCTTTTGAGACAATGCAACGGGGTTAAGCCCTACGATCATAACTTCGATTTCGTCGCCGACTCTCTTGGCGAATTCCGCTTTATCGTAGTTCTCGCAATCTATTTCTTCTTTAGGCAATAATATTTCTTTCTTAGTGTTATTTATATATAACATAAGACCGTCGTCTGTAGCGGCCGAAATCGTCGCAACGACTTTCTGACCTCTTCTGAACTTCAACTGCTCGTCGTTCATAGCGGTCATTGCCTCTTCCATAGCATTCGAGTTTTTAACTTCTGTACTTTCCATTTTTAAGAAAACCTCCATTGATTGTTCGATCGGCGTAGACGCCCCCGCAACAATACCTACCTTTTTGAATTTTACCAATTTTTTATAATCGAGTACATCAATATCAGAAACAAAAAACACATTATCGCAATTTTTACTGCAGACATCTGCGAGTTTCCTCGTATTGCTACTGTTTTTACCGCCGATGACAATCATGGCATCGCATACGCGGGACAATGTTTCCGCCTCTTTCTGACGCTCTCTCGTAGTATAGCAAATTGTGGAAAAAACTTCAAGTGTTTTAACGTGTTTTTTCTTAAAAAACGCTAAAATTTTTTGAAATTTTTCGTTAGAATACGTCGTTTGAGAAACAAGACATACCTTATCGTCGACATCAAATGTAAGATCCTTATAATCGTCATCGACGACATCCGCTTTTTCGTCTTTACACCAACCGATTAACCCAAGGACTTCGGGATGGCTCTTTTCACCGGTAATAACTACCCGATACCCTTTCCATGAATATTCTTCAACGATTTTCTGAGTTTTCATTACAAACGGACAAGTTCGGTTAATCACTTTCAAACCACGCTTTTCGGCATCGGCAAAAATTGCTTTACCGACCCCGTGGGAACGTATGATTATCGTATTTCCGTTAAATTCGTCCAACGACTCGACGGTTTGTGTCCCGAGAGCTTTAATTTCATTTACGACGTTATCGTTATGGATTATTTCGCCTAAAATCCCGACGTCGGCACCGTATACCTCTTTAGCGGTATCGACCGCCCTTTTTACCCCCATACAAAAACCGCTGTGTTCGGCGATAATAACTTCCAACTTAATCCTCCGTGCGTTTACCTTGCGCAATATCTACGGTAATCTGTAAATGCTCGCGCATACGTTCCGTCAAAACCGAATCGAGAGCGGACGTATATTTTTGTCCGTATAAATCCGAATAATCAAACGGTTTACCGATATACAGTTCATTTTTATGAAATGCCCTGAATTTTTTCTTCATTGCCACCGGAAGTACGGGAACTTTCCCCATAAAAGCCATCATTCCCGCACCGCCTTTAATCGGTTGCAGATCGTTATTGACTTTATTTCTTGTTCCCTCCGGGAATATTGCCAGAATATCTCCGTTTTTCAATACATTAAGACACTTTTTTATGGAAGTGAAATCGGCTTTTTCTCTGTCTACGGGGATCGCTCCGAGTTCATTAAACAACGCGGCTTTGAATTTGCCGTTAAACCATTCTTTTTTTGCCATAAAGTAAATTTTTTGCTTATACATCGATACAAGCAAAAAAGCATCGGCTTTGCCGAAATGGTTACATATAATTATATAGTTGCCGTCTTTCGGCATATTTTCTTTGCATTTAATCTTAGGCATATAAAATAATCTGAACCACGGCAAAGCAAGAAATCTTATTATTTTATACCACATTTACGCGCTCTCCTTAATATATGACAAAACAGTATTTACCACTTCTTCGACATTCATATGCGACGTATCGATTACGACCGCATCGGATGCCTTTTTCAGCGGAGCGAAATCACGATGACTGTCATTGTAATCACGCATTTTTATTTCTTCCAATAAATCCGAAAAAACTACGTTTTCACCCCTTTCGACAAGCTCTTTATATCTTCTTTCCGTACGAATTTCGGGCGTTGCGGTAAGGAAAAATTTGAATTTTGCGTTCGGTAACACAAATGAACCGATATCGCGTCCGTCAAGGACGCAATCCATACCGGCAGCAATTTTTCTTTGCATTTCAACCATTTTCATTCTGACGCATTTCAATGCCGAAACATCGGATGCCATCATCGATATTTGCGGTTTTCTTATATCGGACGATACGTCTGTCCCGTCAAGTAACGTTACCTGCCCGCCGTTTTTATAGTCGATCACAATGTCGATGTCTTCTATAATCCGACTTACGGAATTTTCGTCCTTTACCGAAACGCCGCATTGCAGACATTTAAGCGCGCATGCGCGATACATTGCTCCCGTATCCAGGTATAAAATATCCAATCGTTTGGCAAGTTCTTTAGCGACGGTACTTTTTCCGCTGCCTGCGGGGCCGTCCAAAGCCACGTTAATCATAGTTCTTCCTTGTTGCGCGCGTTACCTGCCACATAACCTGTAGCCAGCGCTATTGTAATATTGAATCCGCCGGTTAAGGCATCGACATCGAGTACTTCTCCGGCAAAATATAATCCGGGAATAAGTTTACTTTCCATCGTAGTCGGATTTACCGACTTAACGTCCACCCCTCCGCTTGTTACGATAGCCTCTTCTATACCTCTGAGCGACTGAGGATAGAACCGATAATTTTTTATCACCGATACAAGTCGGAGTCTGTCACTCTTTTTCATCTCTGCACTTTTTCCGTTGCCGTCTATCTTTGCCTGTTCCAAAATTATCGGAATAAGAGCATGTAACAGTAAGTCGACAAGCGAATTGGCAATAGTTTTACCTTTATATTTGTTAAAATCTCGCAGGATTCTGTCATCTAATTGTTCTGCCGACAATGCCGGCTTAAAATCTAACGAGAACGAGATTTCGTTCAGATTAAACTTATTCAGATAACTCGATGCCGAAATAATTATGGGTCCGGAAATTCCGAAATGAGTAAACAGCGCCTCGCCGAAATCGGAATAGACTATTTTATCGTTTTTCCTGGCGGTAAAACCGACATTTTTCAACGATAATCCCTGTAGTTTTTTATAAAAATCACCTTTCAGATTAAATCCGCATAAAGCAGGCTTAATCGGCGTAATGTTATGTCCGACAGATTTTGCTAAATCATACCCGTCGCCGGTCGAGCCGGTAGACGGATAACTTGCCCCGCCCGTACAAACTATTACATTATCGCATTCATATGATGTTTTATCGGTAATAACACTTTTTATTCCGGACTTTCCCGTAACAATTTTTTTTACTGTTTCGTTGTACTTAAAAATAACTCCGACCTCGTCGCAATACCCGACCAAAGCCTTCGTTATATCGCTTGCCTTATCGCTTTCCGGAAAAACCCTGTTTCCTCGTTCGGTTTTCAACGGTGTCTTCTTACCGATAAAGTCAATAATATCCGACGGAGGAAACTTTGAAATCGCCCCGCGCATAAATCTTGCATTATCTACGACGTTTTCCAAAAATTCGGGAATATCGCAATTATTTGTGACGTTGCAACGCCCTTTACCGGTAATATAAAGTTTTTTACCGGCTTTTTCGTTTTTTTCGATTAAATAAACGCGCTCCCCTCTTTTTCCTCTGAAATAAGCCGATATAAGCCCTGCCGGTCCGGCACCTATAACAACGGTTGTCTTCACAATTCTATATCCTTAAAACGTTTCATCGCATCGTAATCGGTTCTGTCATACAAAACTGGCGTTACGGTTACATATCCGCGGCGGGACAATTCAACGTCGCAATCTCTATTCTGCTCGATTTCGGTGGGTTCGCCGATAAGGCGATAAGTTCCGTCTTCGTTTTTAACGTACGAATCGGAATATTTTTGAATTCCTATAGGGGCGAATCTCACACCGATAGGATCATAATTAGGCATATTCACATTCAAAGCATATTTTACGGATGCTATTTCAGCCAATCTGTCAAATATCTCGGCGATGACTTTTGCATTACTCTTAAAATCGAAATCCGACCTTCCCGTATTGGAAAAAGCGATAGATTTCAACCCTAAAAAGTTCGCCTCTACCGCCGCTGCAACCGTTCCGGAATACATTATATCACTGCCGAGATTATTTCCCATATTGACACCCGAACAAACCATATCGAATTTTTCGTCTGAAAAATAATGCAAAGCAAATTTTATGCAATCAGCCGGAGTTCCGCTTACAGAATATGCCTCAAATCCGAATTCCGACTCAACCTTCTTAAATGTCAGATTTTTTGAAATCGTCAAAGAATGAGAAAATGCCGAACGATTTCCGTCCGGCGCTACAACAGTAACTTTATGATGCTCCGACAGAACTTTTGCGAGGGTTTTTATACCCTCGCTTTCGATTCCGTCATCATTGGCAACCAATATTCTCATACGGGATAAACTCCGTCCTTGTTTTCTGCCATATCTTTATCTACGGCGTGGTTTTTCGCCGCACGCCACTTAAAGAAATTGACCGCAACTTCTGGGAATAAGGCATAAGAAAGGACGTCTTCTTCCTGTGTGTAATATTCCTGCATTTCCGCTTTATATTTGTCGTATTCGGGCTGAAGAAGGTCTGCAGGGCGACAAGTAATAACCTTTTCGTTTCCGACAACCTTTTTCATAACCTCGGCATCCGGCTCGGCGGGAAGTTTTCCGTATTCTCCTTTAAGTAAATTCTTGAATTCTTTCGTTACCATCTTGTATCTTTCGCCCGAAAGTACGTTCAGAACCGCCTGAGTGCCAACAATCTGGCTGGACGGGGTAACGAGCGGCGGGTATCCGCAATCTTTTCTTACGTTAGGAACTTCTGCAAGCACCTCGTCGAGTTTGTCGAGTTTACCCTGCTGTTTAAGTTGGTTCATAAGATTTGAAAGCATTCCGCCGGGAACCTGATAAATCAACGTATTTACGTTTATTTTTCTTACGTTCGGATTAAGCGATCCGCTCTTTTCGAGTTCGTCGGCAACTTTCTTGAAATGATTGTTTATGGGAACGAGTTTTGCCAGATCTATACCCGTATCATACTTCGTACCGCTAAGAGTAGCCACAAGCGGTTCCGTCGCAGGCTGAGAAGTTCCGTTACCGAGCGCAGAAAGCGCCGTATCGACAATATCACAACCAGCCTCTATCGCTTTAAGGTTTATCATATCTCCTGTTCCGGTTGTATTGTGGGTATGAAGATGAACTTTCGTGGTCGGTTTCAATTCCGCTTTTATCGCTTTGACAAGATCATATGCAGTATACGGCAACAGTAAATTCGCCATATCCTTGATACATATATTATCCGCCCCCATATCTTCAAGGGTTTTTGCAAGTTTGACAAAATATTCGTTTGTGTGTACGGGGCTGGTAGTATAACAAATAGTGGCCTCGCATACTCCGCCGTATTTCTTTATTGCCTTCATTGCCGTTTCAAGGTTTCTGACATCGTTAAGAGCATCAAATACTCTTATAACGGTTACTCCGTTTTCGATACACGCCTTGACAAACTTTTCCACGACATCGTCCGGATAGTGTTTATACCCCAGCAAATTCTGACCGCGAAGAAGCATCTGGATCGGCGTCTTTTTAAGATGACTTTTTAAGATACGAAGTCTTTCCCACGGGTCTTCATTCAAAAACCTCATACAGGAATCGAAAGTCGCGCCGCCCCACGCCTCAAGAGAGTAATACCCTATATCGTCGAGTTGATCAAGTACCGGAAGCATCTCGTCAAGCGTCATTCTTGTTGCCGCCTGCGATTGATGCGCATCTCTTAATATTGTATCGGTTAACATTACTTTTGACATAAATTTATCTCCTTAGCCGAATAAGGCAAGTAATACGCCGGCTGCGATAGCCGAACCTATAACACCCGCAACGTTCGGACCCATAGCATGCATCAGCAAATGATTATCAGGATCGGACTCTCTGCCGACATCCTGAGAAATTCTTGCAGCCATAGGAACTGCGGAAACGCCGGCAGAACCTATAAGCGGGTTAATCTGACCATGCGTGAGTTTACACATAAGTTTAGCAACGAGAAGACCGCCCACCGTTCCCATGCAGAATGCGAACAACCCGAGGCAGATTATCCCGAGGGTCTGTAACGACAGGAACAGCGCGCCGGTAGCCTTAGACCCAACCATTACGCCAAGGAATATCGTAACGGTGTTCATCAATCCGTTCTGAGCCGTATCGACAAGTCTGCCGCATACACCCGACTCTTTAAGCAGATTTCCGAGCATAAGCATACCGAGAAGCGGCATTGCATCCGGCAACAACATACCGACTATAAACGAAACGATTATCGGAAAAGCAATCTTTTCGAATTTGCTTACTTTTCTGAGTTGTTTCATTTTAATTTTGCGCTCTTCTTTAGTCGTCAGCGCGCGCATAATAGGCTTTTGAATTATAGGAATCAACGCCATATAAGAATATGCGGAAATTGCTATTGCAGGCAAAAGATGTTCGGCAAGTTTTTTGGTGACATATATCGCCGTAGGACCGTCGGCACCGGCTATTATCGCTATTGCGCCAGCCTCTGCCTCGGAAAATCCGAAGATACAAAGCGCGCCGAAAAACGTAATAAATATGCCGAGTTGCGCAGCGGCTCCGATTATCATACTCTTCGGATTTGCAATCAGCGGACCGAAGTCGGTCATCGCGCCTATACCGAGGAATATTATCGGCGGGAAAATAACCCAGTCGACACCTTTATATATGTAATAAAACAATCCGAAATCTCTTATAACCTGCTCGGTTTCCGACGATAAAGCTATCGTTACCGTATACGAGGCATTCGACGCTATCGGTCCGACTCCTTCGATTGCCGCTTTCAGCGCGGAAAGAGTATTCTCTTCTGCACCGTATCTTGCGCAAAGTTCGGCAAGCGTTCCCCTTGCGACTTCGGCACCTACCGTAACATCTCCGGTTGCAACATCGGTATAAACTTCATTGATTATATATCCCTTAGTACCGAATAAAACGTGATACACACCGGGAATATTGACTATGAACATACCGAAAGCTATAGGCAAAAGCAACAAAGGTTCAAACTTCTTGACTATCGCCAGATAGAACAGTACGCATGCAATCAGTATCATTACGAGATTCTGCCAACCGTAAGTCGTAAAATTCGTAATCAGATCATTTATACCCGTACTTTTCCACAGGTTGTTAAGCGACTTCAATATGCTTTCGCCCATTCCGTCGCAAAGTAAAGTTAAAAAGCTATTCATTTGTACCCCTTAACCGATAATCGCCATTAATGCGCCGGTGTCGACATTTGTACCTTTAGTTACTTTGTAAGATATACGTCCGTCACAAGGCGCGGTAATATCGTTATCCATCTTCATAGCCTCAAGAACGAGAATTACGTCTCCTTTCTTTACGGTCGCACCTTCATCAAGCGAAAGTGCTTTTATAAGACCGGGCATCGGAGCATTGATTTTCGTTCCGTTGACAGGACCTGCCGCAGGAGCGGCTTTAGGTGCCGAGGGCGCAGGTTTAACTTCGGTGACTACCGGAGTTACGGGAGCACTGACCTGTTCGCTTACTCCTACCTCTTCGACGCCTACCTGATATTGTTTACCGTCTATAGTTACTACAAAATTACGCATGATTCTATCTCCTGATAATTTATTAAAGGGTTAAATCCTTATCTTAATCTTTTAATTTTTCTTACTACAAATTCGTTGTTTTGAACCGGCTGCGAGTCATAATATGCGGATATTGCCGCAATTATTGCCACCTTAACCTCTTCCGGGACGTCGTCGTCCGAAATAGCCACGGGTCTTTCCTCGCTCAAATCGGGTAACGTAACCGGCGTTTTCGCTTTTTTTTCATCTTTAATCGAAAGAAGTTTGCCTATACCGCTTACGCAAAGTACAAGTATTGCCATTCCGAGAAAAGTCACAAGCAAACCGAGTAAAAACGTAAACAGCCCTGTTTGCCACGGTTGCATACCTGGCAACAAAAGATTATTCAACATTCAATTTACCTCACAATCGTTTGCAAAGCCGATATAACATAAGCGCGCACAAACTGCGGTTCGATTATATTGTCGATATAACCGTTTTTAGCGGCATTTATAGGATCGGCGTTTTCGTCAGAATATCTCTTTTCGAATTCGGCGAGTTTGTCTTCTCTTACCTCTCCGAATGCCGCAGCGGTAGCCGCACCGTCAAACAGACCGATCTCCGCATTTGCAAACGCGTATGAATAATCAACGCCAAGCGATTTCGCCGCAAATAAAGTATAACCGAGTCCGACCGCTTTACCGTATACCACGGAAAGCCTGTTCGCAGATCTCAGGAGTTCCGCAAGCGCATAAACATCTTTCATTATCGTAGAATTACTGGTTTCAAGATCTGCTTTAATACCCAAAGTATTTACAAATGTAACCAGCGGCAAGCCGTTGCGAACGGCAAACTCCGTAAAACTTTTTAATTTAGACACACCTGCGACGGTAAGTTCGACGCCTTTTTCTCCTCCGTCAAATATAATCGCCGCAACACTCATACCGCCAGTTCTGCCGATACCGGTAACGATTTCCGGACAAAATTCTTTGTTAAGCTCAAGCAGTTTCCCGTTGTCGAAAACCGCTTTGATAAGACATTTCGGACAAACTTTTTCGTTAAGACCCGGCGAAACTCTGTTAAAGTCGTCTTCGGAAGAATCCTCTACGGGCAACGAATAGCCTGTCAGAATATCGGAAATGGTTGTCCTGACGTCGGACATATTATCCGCGACGAATGTCGTAAGAGAGTTTTTCTCAGACGCTTTAATTCCTGCCACAGTTTCATCGGATAAATTTTTGCCGCTTGCGGCAGAAATTACCAACGGACTTGCATAAGCCACACGCGATTCTTTCAACATAAAGTTGTAATCGGCACCGGCAGCAAGCAAAGCAAGAGACCCGTACAATTTGCCGGTTACGATCGAAAACTGAGGAACTACACCCTTAAGTTCACACGATGCCGAGATTACGTCGGCAATCCCTTCAAGAACGTTTACCCCCTCACCGACCTGAACACCCAAAGAATCGAATAAATATACGACGGGATACTCGGTCTGTAACGCTTTGTCAAGGCATTTCCTGATCTTAAGACAGTTTGCTCTGCTTACACCGCCCGAAAGAACTTTGACGTTCTGAGCGACGATGTATACCGGCATACCGTCTATTGTGGCAAATCCCGTAATCACGCCTTCGCCTTGTGCGTCTTCGCCATAAAAATCGTTGCGGGAAAAACTATAAGCGTCAAGCTCGACGAAACTTTTTTCATCCGTCAGAGACGCAATCTTTTCCCTTATTTCGCGCCCGCAGTCAAGCAAAGCCGCCCTGCGCGATTTAAGCAATTCGATTTTATCCATAAACTCCTCCATATTAGCAGTTTAACTATAATTGTCAACAATATTATATACTTACTCAGTTTTTTTTGCAAGAAAAAAGGCGCAGATTTTTCGCGCCTTTTTATTTATTATTTGTATTATATTTCACCGCTCACAACGTGAAATTTATTTGATGCCGACAGAACTCAAAAAACGTTTGAAAGCCAACGTTCCCTGTTCATCCCTTTTGAATACGGCAGTATTTTCAAGTATCTTCACGCAAGTCGTATTTATATAATCTTTTATTATTTTTTCAGCCTCTTCACGCTCGGATATAACCGGATGTTCTGTTTTAAGCATTTTTATCATATCTCTATGCACATAGAGAGGATCTTCGCGGGTAATTTCATCATATGAAAAATCTTTCTCTCCCGTTAATACATATGTCATTTCCTCTATTTGTTTTTTCAATCTTCCGGGAAGAATGTATAACCCGACAGCCTCGATCAACCCTATACCCTCTTTCTTTATATTGTGATATTCGGGGTGCGCATGAAACACTCCGTCGGGATATTCGTCCGTCGTTATATTGTTGCGCAAAATAATCTCCAGACAATACTTTCCGTCCGGTAAAAGTCTTGCAAGCGGCGTACATGTGTTATGCCGTTCCGTTTCGGAATTTACTATTCCGACTTTTTCATCTGAATATTTCTTCCAGTTCTCCACTATGGACGAACCGAGTTCGCAAATCGTATTACGGTTATATCCGGTCATTCTTATTGCGGAATTATACCAATCGATGACCGATACTTCTATATCGGGATATTTTTCTGCAGTAAGACGATACAGCGATTTAGCTTTATGCATCGGCATTTCATGTCTTCCGCCCTGATAATGTTCGTGATTTAATATAGATCCGCCGACAATCGGCAAATCCGAATTGCTACCGATAAAATAATTAGGGAATAAATCGACAAAATCCAATAATTTAGTTATAGTGGCGCCCGTCATCCGCATAGGCGTATGACGCTTGTTGAAAACTATGCAATGTTCGTTGAAATAAGCATAAGGCGAATATTGCATCATCCACTCTTCACCGCCGAGCGTCATGCTGACGGCGCGAAGATTTGCTCTCGGCGGATGTTTGTAATTCCCGAAATAACCCTCGTTTTCCTTACAAAGAGCACACGCCGGATATTTATCGGTATTCGACGTCGCTTTGGCGAGTTTCGCTATATCTTTATTGTCTTTTTCGGGCTTACTGAGATTTATCGTTATTTCAAGAACGTTATCTTTATCTTTATAAGTCCATCCGAGGTTTCTGGATATAGCGGTTTTCTGGACGTAATCATTCATAACGCTTATACGGTAAAGGTAATTGCACGCCTCCTGAGCTCCTAATTTCTCGCGCGTATAATTGAATGTCTGATTAACCGTGGATGGCTTGGGCGTCAACAATCCGAAAATATATGCCGCAAATAACGTTGCCTGAGTCTCGTCTGCAGAAATCCCATTTTCGACGGCATAATCTTTGATTTCGTCAAAAAATACGTCGGGAACGGACATTTCTTTTACATAATCGAGATCGACATCACCGTTATACGCTGAGTCAATGCGGAATTCTGCCAGCAAAGTGTTCCGGACATATATAACGTCAAGATCGTCAAGATTCAAAAACGATTTGGCATAAGCAATAAGTTTTTCGATAAGTAATTTTCCGTTGACCATATGTCGATATGTTACTCCGTTGATTTATTTGCTTGAATTTTAGCACTTTCAGAACTTTTTCGCAATCAAAATTTGCCGCGAAAATTATATTAAAATACTATTTTCCGGCAGGAGGTAAACTTCCGCCATGTCCATTCCCTTCCTTGGTGAGTTTCCGATCTTTGAAAGACAATCCGCGCCTTACCGAACCCGCTCCGTATTTATCTCTGATTTTACCGACCGTTTTCATAAGATTCAGTCTCTTCATATATTCGACATCGGACACATTTATATCCAACTGTTCGCCGTCGGCAAAATCGAATACGGTAACAGACAAACTTCTTATCGAATCGCTCCAGTCAAACATTTCGTTAAAAAGTTTCATCGCGGACGTAAAAAAATCATCAGAAAGTACCGACGGGCGATTTAACTTCTCCTGTTTCGCATACCAATTCAATTTTGAATCTCTGATACCTACCGATATACTTTTCGCGCGACCTATATCGTACCTCATAAGCCTTTCGGAAACACTTTCGCAAAGCGATGAAAGCATAACGGCAACATCTTCTTCCGAAGTTAAATCCCGATAACAGGTAACGCTGTTACCTACGGATTTTATATCGCCGTCATTCCGACTGTCCAGAACAGGCGATTTATCTTCGCCGTTTGCATAAAACCATAGATTTTCGCCGATTTTACCGAGATATTTGCTCACATACTCCAATTTACTGCGAGCGAGATCTCCGACGCTCTCGATACCTATTCGCTTTAGTTTATCCAATGTCGAATGTCCGACAAAAAGCAAGTCGCCTACAGGCAACCCCCAAACAAGAGATTTATAGTTTTCACGTGAAATAACGGTCGTACCGTCCGGTTTTTTCATGTCACTGCCAAGTTTAGCGAATACTTTATTGAAACTGACACCGACCGATACGGTAAGACCGAGTTCGTCTTTAACTCTCTCTCGTATCTCATCCGCAATATCTTTTCCGCCATTCGCCGTTTTTACCCCCGTAACGTCAACCCATGCCTCATCGATCCCGAAAGATTCGACTCTTTCAGAATACTGGCGATATAACGCCTTTGCCCGCATGCTCCAATATGCATATCTGTCATGATTAGCCTCCACGAATACTATTCCGGGGCAAAGTTTTTCCGCATCGCGCAGCAACATTCCTGTTTTTACGCCTTTTTCTTTCGCTTTCTGATTTTTCGCAAGAATTATACCGTGACGATCCTCGACGTTTCCTATAACAGCCATATATCCCGACGCGAGTTCCGGAGCGTATTTACACTCTACCGATGCAAAAAAATTATTTAAGTCGATGTGAAGTATCGTTCTTTCCATTTTTCGTTTTTTTCTTAAATACAGTTTTTAATTTCTCTTCGATTTTATTCCCGTTTTTATAGATAATAACGCACAAAACACATGTTATTATGAAAATACAACACCAAAGCGTTATACCCCACCATGTATCGAACGGAATAATCTTCCCGCCTAACGAGTATGACGACAACACAACGCCGATCACCCTGGTCACGGTTATCATGACGATATAATATCGTACGCTCATCGTCGATAATCCCGCAACGAAACAAAGTATATCGTCGGGGAAAAACGGAAACAGAAACATAAAAGTCAATACTATTGTATCTTTTCCTTTAACAAGTTGCAAGCCTTTTTTCAAACTTTTTTCTCCGATCAGCCAACTTACCGCTTTTCCGCCTAAATACCTGCCTATAAAAAACGCTATCAGCGATGCCGATATTATCCCTATCAGGCTGTATATCGCCCCGTAAAAAGGTCCGAACAATGCCACACCCGCACCTATCGTTATAACTGCGGGAATCGGCAATACCGTAACCTGCAGAAATTGAATTATAATGAATATCGGTACGGTGAACTTTCCGTAACTTGCCACATATTCCCTTAAAGCATCTACACTTCCGATTTTATCCCACAACCCTGAAATTTTCACTATATACAAAATCAAAATCGATATTGCGACTGTTGCCAAAACCACAATCGTAATTTTATACACCGCATTTTTATCGTATATTTGCAAAATCGCAGCCGCGATCGTGGCGGATGCAACAATAATCGTCAACATAGACACTATCAACGCTTTATGTCCGGCAATGAACGCAATATTGGTGACGTCGATATATAAAATTCCGAAAACCAGCGATATTATCCCCAATAAAACAATAACTGCCAATGAAAGAATTTTCTTTACGATATGCGGCGACCTGTTATGATCATTATTTTTTTTAGTCATATAAATAGTATATTCCGTCAAAAAATATTTATTTTAATAGTGAAAAATATCGGCAAAACAGTTGATAAAAAAAATTATATGTTGTATAATATGTAGGCTGTTTCGAGGTGTAGCGCAGTTTGGTAGCGCGCTTGGTTCGGGACCAAGAGGCC
>OKXB01000498.1_pt1 | contig 49584 bp, 56 predicted proteins | sample 1601731 | NCBI WGS metagenome assembly OKXB01 (sample SAMN04414077, study PRJEB24778) | human gut metagenome | material: faecal | host: Homo sapiens
GCATCAACAATATAATCAGCAACATTTATAAAGTAACCAGAGTAACCTGTCTCACTTATAACTTGAAGTTCGTTTAATATATCTCTTCTGATTTGAGCACGATTAGGGTAATCTTTGGGATACTTCTTTTCAAACCCTTCCCAAGTTTTCTCTGCTAAGTAATCATCCTCACTCATACCATTTAACTTAGGATAATGTGGTAAGAAATTACCTTTTATAACACTTGCATTACATTTGTTTGCTATCTCGGCAGTATTTAAAATAGACTCCATTATATATACTTTCTCATTAGCAGAATAACCTACAAATGTTTCTATCATCTCTTCTGTTGATTTGCACCAATAATCGTTAGTTGGGAATTTAAATCTTTTCTCACTATTCATCTTTTGACCAACTTGTAGAGCAAGTAATACTTCGTGTATTTTAGCATCCTCTTTAAGTACATAATGTATATCATTAGTTGCTATTAACTTTATATCTAACTCTTTTGCTATTTTCATTACTTCCCTGTTCATAATCCATTGGTCTGGTATATCATTTGGTTGTATCTCTAAATAAAAATCATCACCAAACGTATCCTTGTACTTCTGAGCTTCTAGTTTCGCTTCTGAGGGGTTATCAAGCGTTAATTGACCAATTACACCACCTATACACGCAGAGCTTATTACAAGTCCTTCTTTTAATTCTGATAGCATTTTAAAATTAACGTGAGGTTTACGATAGAAGTTTTCTTTAAACGCTCTAGCTTGTAACCTATATAAGTTTTGAAGTCCTATTTGGTCTTTAGCAAATACTATGATGTGATAACCTTGATCTTCTTTACACGCAGTATCGCCCTTACTCATATAAAACTCACATCCAAGAACAGGTTTTATACCTTCTTCTTTACATATCTTTTCAAACTCATAATGTCCACCCATACTTCCGTGGTCTGTAATCGCTATGAACTCTTGTCCAAGTTCTTTAGCACGTTTTACTAACTCTTTTACTTTACTCATACCGTCAAGTGTTGAGTATTCTGTGTGGACGTGTAAATGTCCAAATCCTTTAACCATTATATTTCTTCCTCCTTATATTCACATTGATTGCACGTTACTTCTTGTTTATAACATCCATATCCGCACATATCAAAATAATCACACTCGGCACAACATTCTCCACATTCATTTTTCCACAACTTGATTGGAAATCTTTTATATATCTTCTTATACATATTGTTACTTCATTAAATTTATTATCGTTATACATATTATTCCTACACAAACAACGATTGCTTCACATATGTTCATAATATCACCCCTAATAAAAAGAAGTAGATTACTCTACTTCTTCTGCTTCTTGATTGTTTTGTATATTTATATTTGTTGCGAAATTTCCGTTACCGTCTGTTATTATTGATGGGAAACCACCCCATATTATGTCTAGTAAGGCTTGTTCAAGATTTATGGCTTCTTGTCCTGTGGCTATTTTTCTTGACCCTCCGTCAACTTCTTTAACCCATAGTTCTGTTGTGTTATCTTCTTTTTTTATTCTGTTGAAACCACATATTAGTAAGTTACGTTCTTTTGATAAAAACCATATTGTATTCATAAAATTCCTCCAAGTATGTTTTGTTGATTATATTATACTATTATTTGGTATTTTTTTCAAGTCTTTGTATCTCTCTATCTATATACCAATGAGCTTTTTTCAAATCTTCTAACTCATTATTCTTGTAAGGTGCTCTTGCTATGTATTTTATTGCATTACCTAATGAAAAATTCAAATCCCAAGACTCTATAAAATCTATGGCTTCTATTCCACCTACATTGTAATGATTTGGATGATTAACTGTTTCTTTGCTTGTTAAAAACGCAGATTCTATTTTTATTGATAACGCAGGGTAATAGTTACCACACGTGTCTGTGCCTTCTGTTCTCATATCAACAAACTCGCTATCACGGTTTGTGCAATAATTATTTTTGTGCCAATCGCACGTATTACATATAAAACAACTCATTATAATATCTTCTCCCTCTGTTCGTATAATCGTTTTAATTCTTGTATTTCGCAACTTCCTGGGTCTACACCGTCTGGCATTTTTATAACCCATTGATTTGCTTTATAACGCATCATATCTATTGCTTTTTTCGTTGCATTAAGACCTGCTTCATCTCCGTCATAACTCCATATAACGTCTTTTCCACTTCTTAATAATATTCTGTATTGTTCTTCTGTTAAATGTGCTCCAAATGTACATACTGCGTTTTCATAACCTGCTTCAAACCAACGCCACACATCAAACATACCTTCACACACTATTATCTCTCCATAACCCTTACAAGAGTCTATGTTGTATAATATTTGTCCTGTTTCCATTGTGTGTGGTGCGTGAAACCACTTAGGGTTATCTTTTGCACGTATTTTACGAAGTGAAACACCAACTCTTACATCATCTATAGTTATAGGTATGACAAGTCTTTCGTAGAGCGTGAATATCCCTCCACTTTTCTTCTCAACCTCGATTTCTTTTGCATATCTCAAATCAAAATGTCTTAAAGTCTCTTCATTAAAGTTTCTGAAACTCTTAACAGAACTCATTTCGGCTTTAGGTGTATATTCCTCTATAACTTTCTTTGTTCTTCTCTTTGACTTGATGTACTTCATAAATCTTTCAACTTCTTTTAAATAGTCATTTTTGCGTTCTGCTATGATGAGGTTATCTATGTCTATTTCAAGTATTTGAGCCACTATTTTTACCGCTTGTGGAAAAGGCACATCTTCCACTTTTTCTACAAATGTAAAAACATCACCAACTCCACATTCAGAATTGGTATGACAAGCCCAAAGAAATTCCTCATTAACAACGAACGCAGTAGGATTATCTCCTTTATGTATAGGACAAGCAGAACGTATAAATTCTCCATAATACTGAAAATCAACTCCATAGTGATTGAGTATACGCTCTACGTTCATATTTTCTTTTATAACACCTACTGCATCCATATTAACCCCTCCTATTTTAATTCATTTTCTAATTCTTCCATCGCTAGTAACAAAGCATCTTCAAGTGTCTTACAATTATCTAACTTCTTTCTAAATTCATCTACTTTCTTTTTATCTCCTTCTGATAAATGTTCATATAATTCATCTTTTGTCTTTTCAAATAAGTCATCTATTCTTTCATCTCTTTCCATTTCTTCATCTATCTTTCTTCTTACTGCTTTACCTACTATTTTTGATATCTCCACAGATAATCTTCCTATCTCTTCTCTTTCCTCTTTAGTTAAATCTTTATTTATCTGTTCTTGTATAGCCATTCCAAAATTTAAATCTATTTCATTTCCTTTTATTTCCATTTCCATTTTTATCTTTATTATATCGTTCATCATCTTTATTTTCTCCTTTTCATTTTTATTTTATACTTCTCTTATTGTAACAATTTGGTTATCAAACTGCAAGTTTATTGGAGCAACATCACTTTCTCCATTACGTTGATATGCTATTTTTAACTGTCTATTACCAAGTAATACACTATCTCTTGCAATCTGTTCGTCTGTCTTAGCATATAAGAACATTAATTTAGTAGCAAGTTGTAATATTCTATCAGACCCTGCTACATTACTAGCACCCTTCTCAATACCTTTCTCATCGTTTCTGTTCTCTTGAACTGCCGAGTAAACAGGTATTTTTAAAAGTCCTGCAATATCTTTTAGTGTTGATGTGAAAAAACCTAATGCTTGGTACTCTTTTATTTGTTGTAGAGAGCCACCTTGACTTGCTGGTACTTTTATATAATCAAAAAATAACGCTTGTATGTTATATTTAGATTTATATTGTTTAGCAAGAGCAGTAACTTTTTCTGCACTAAAGTTAGGCATATATACGTGATAGTATGGTGCGTCCTTGATTTGTTTAACCGCGTCCTTAATTTTCGCTATTTTTTCTTGGCTCGTCCCATATTCCGTATCAACTGCAAATAGTCCTGTTATTATCTCGTGAACAGGTATGCCTGTTATCATTGAAGTAATTCTATCTTCTTGTTCTTCACTTGTCATTTCTGTATCTATATAAAGTACAGGTAAATCATCTCTTATTGCAAAGTTCTTTGCCCAAGTTGAAAGCACTACTGATTTTCCCATTTTTGCTCTAGCACAAACTATAATCAAATCTCCTGCTTGACCACCATTTGTAACTCTATCAAAAACAGTCCAACCTACTTGAAGTCCTGCAACAAGTGTAGGTCTTTTTGCACGTTCTTCCAATCTTTTTTCCAAATCAGTACCCATTTTATATACTGATGTTTCGTTTATAGCACTGTTTGCTATTTCAGTTATCTTACTTTCTATCTTTCCAACTAACTCACCAGGATTTAGTTTTTCACTCTCATCAGATAACATAAAGTTTTTCGCATTTTCACATACGTCATATAACTCTTTTCTTGCGTATGTTTGTTTTATTTTATCGCAGAATATTTTTAAATTACTTCTATCTATACTCATCATAGATATATCTTCCAAGTAACCTAACCCACCAAAATTCTCGATATCTTCCTTCGCTTTCTTATCTGTTATAACTTCCATTATAGCAAGAGCCGAAGGCTTCATCCCCTTAGAATACAAATACATCATAGCCGTGAATATATGTCTGTGAGCAGGTATAGTGAAGTGTTGAGAGAACACTTCGTTATTCTCCACCTCCACTAATAAATCTGCATCATTTAGACAAAGGCTAAGTAATGAACGTTCACTTGTAGGGTTGTTGATTATGTGTACCATTTAATCACCCCTTAACTTTTAGTCAAATATACTTGTGTCTACTTTTACCTCTCTAGGTTTCATTTTATCTCTGTTACTTACTTGTGATAATCCATAATCAGAGAATTTATTTTTGTCTATCGCTTGTGTTGTTTGTATTTTTTTGTTTTTAGCCTTTAATAAAGCTAATACTTTGTTTATTTCATATACTATAAAACCAAACGAATATATACCTTTTTCTGGTGGATTAGCCACACAGTATTCTATTGTGTCTTTTATCTCATCATAAGTGTAACCTACATTTAACAAGTTTTTAGCATTTTTAACTGCAATCATTATATCTTTATTCGTGAATTTTAGTCCAGTTTTATCATAAAATAAAAGGACAAGCTCTTTTGCACTTGTCCCTATTTTTTTACTATCTTGGCTCATCTATTATAAACCTATCTCTTCATCTTCTTCTGATGATTTGTTAGAGAATACTTCTTCTGGACTTTTTCCACTCATTAATCCTAAAACTTGTTCTTTTGTAGGTTTTTTGAATATTTCATCAAATGGTTTTAACTCACTACATAACTCTTTTTGCTCATCAGATAATTCAGATGGAGCACAAGGTAATAATGTGTAAGTTACATCTGTTGAACCTGCATTTTGAGTTTTAACTTTTATATTATAACCTCTTATATCACCTATCTCTTCATGTAGAGCGTGTAATTGAGTAAAGAATGTTTTACCTTGCTCTAATATTTCAACGTTACCCGTTGATAAGTTTAATACATGCATAGCAAATCTTCTGTTACTTGAATATTGAGGTTTTATTCCTGCTTGTTTTGATGCTTTTATAGCACTACATATTGGACAATCTGCACCTATACAAGATACATTTCTTTTAGCTTGTGCTATCCAATGTGCCCAACGAACAAACGGTTCATCATCTAAAAATCTTAATTCTGTAACTCCGTTTGTTAATTTAGTAAATTCAGTCTTTCCTGTGTTTGATTGAGGGTCTCTTAATACTTCATCCCACCCTCCGAACATTTGTAAATTCATAGCATTGTTTAATTCTTTCATCACGTTTTCTCCTTTAATAGTAAATTTATAAAATTATTTATATCAAGCCCCGACACTTCTCTGTTTCTAACAGTATTGAACACGTTGGACTTAATTAACTCATTGTTTGGATTGGCTAAATAGGTAATTATATCCAATCCTTCTCCTTCATTATACTTCATTTTTAAAAACTCTTCAACACTTTTAAAATGTATTGGTACTGCTTTACTTTTAGTTCTATGGAATAAATCTAGTTTGTGATTTGTACCTATAAACCCTTTAGAGCAAGTCATAGACGCATCAAGCACCCTTAAAAAATGTTCTGAATTATGAAGTATATACAAAGCACCATATACTCTGTTATATCTGTTTGTCTTTTTTAATTCATTTTCTTTTAGTGCATAATATTTACCTTTAATATCATACATTATCGCACCTTCTATGTACCCAAAGCATATAAATTCGAGTGGTAGCTTGAGCTTCTTTTGGTAATCCTCATCAAGAAGCTCGTTATATAAAAAGACTACTCTTCGCACTCTATAACTTCATCATCTTCGTGTTTATCATACTTAGATTGAATACGCTCTAAACTATCTAAACCTTGCTTTATATCACGAAGCTCTTGTTTTTTATTTTTTAATTCAGTTTCCATTTCTTCTATTTGGTCTGCTAGTTTTTCAAACATATCTGTTAATGATTTTATTTGACTTTTAAACATTTTCAACACTCTCCTTTGACATATTCTTATCTATTTCTTTTATTAAATCCTCTATTAACTCTTCTATTTTACATATTGTTCTTGCTAACTCTATTTCTGAATTAGTATCTTCAATCATTCCTTTGAATATTTCAGTACAAACACTTTCTACATTCATTACTTCCTTCTCTGTGTTAAATTTTAATTCAATCTTTAATAAATTTGCTTCTTTTATCATTTTACTCATTCTCCTTTAATCTTGATTTGATTTCTACTAATTCAAGCAGTTTTTCGTGTGGTAATCTAACCAATATTCCTGCTTGTTTTAACCAACTATTTACTGTGTGATAGTGTATATTTAGTTTTTCTGCTATCTCACGTATTGATTTGCCTTCTTCAATGTATAAGGTGTGTAACAACTCTTCTATGCACACACCTTCAACCATTTCAATATACTTCATAGATAAAGTTTTATTCTTTATCTCTTTCAATATATCACCCCCAAGTTTGTGTCATTACTATTTCATTACCAAAATCTAGTATAGTTTCATTATATACTATTTCACCATTTATGTGGTTAAGTAACTTCCATATAGCGTGTGATGTTATCGCTAATGCACTTGGTAAAACTGTTTGAGAAACTCCACAAGCACTTACTTCTGCCTCATCATCACTATAAAATGTTTGTTCATACATCTTAGTTTGTTCTCTATCTTTTGGATCGACTACATATATCCTACCTCCACGTAAATCCATACGTGTTTCTATTAACAAATCAATAGAAGGGTTATTCTTTATAGCTCTATTATATATATCTTTTCTTGATTTCATAGTGTCTGTAAGCATAAACACTATACCTTGAAGTGGAACAGAACCGTCTACCTTCTCATTTCTTGCATTTACAGTAAAACCTGTGAACAACTTTATTATATTACGTATTGATAGAGCTTTATTTCTATCTATATCTCTAACTCCAAACATCTGATTTGGTAAGTTGTGCATACCAACTTCATCAAAATCGTATATATGTAAGTTACTTAATCCCATTTTTGCAAGTGAAAAAGCGACCCAACTACCTGTCGCTCCTGCACCTATTATATTTATTTTAGTATTAAACTCCTCTGGGTTTAATATGTTTACTTGTCTTGAATAATCATTTTGTATCATCGTAACTCCTCCTTATTTTTATTTAATAAAACGTATCTTAAAATACATTAATATCATAAATAAATTTATCAATAATTGACTTTTGTGTACAGTATTACTCTTAAATAAAAACAAAGTAAATAAGATATATAATATCGCAAATATATCTATTGGTTCTATTTTATTATTTTTTACTATTTTCATAACTTCCTCCTAATTTCTATTTAAAATACTTATTAATTCTTCTTTTTGTTTTAAACTTAAATTATAAACCTTTTCTATTTCTTCCTCCCATTTTTTAGGAGCACTCCTCCTTCCTGTTTCTACCATTGATAAAAAAGATGGAGTTACATTTAATTTTATAGCCATATCTTTAAGTAATTCTCCGTTATCTATTCTCAATTTTCTTAAGAATTTTCCAAATTCGGTAAGTTTCACACTATCACTTCCTTTAAAATTTTGAATTTAACCCATATTCTTGTGCTTATCTAATAATAAAGCCATGTGTTTTATTTGAATTGGGTTTTTAAAATCTTTAGCATACAAATTTCTATACTCACCATTATATTTATTTACAACCATAATAAAGCTATCTGACTCCATTCTAAGCATCCAATCTCCCCATTTACCTATTTTCATAACTTCCTCCTAACATCTTAAATGTTTTATTTTAATGACCTTTCTCTATAATAAGGCTCATTAACTCTTTTACAATTTTTATCTAGTCCAGCCTTAATTATTTTCCCACATTCTCTACACATTCTCCAACTTCTACATCCGAATTGATTTATGGCATCTCCACCAAAATTAGTTATTGTATATGTATCTGTATGTTTACAAAGCAATCTCTTAATAAATTTCAATTTATCACTTCCTTTAAAATTTTGATATTTTTATTCAATAATTTCTGATATTTGATTATATATATCAATTAATAATTCATCAATTTCTTCTCTTTTATTGTTTAATTCTCCCAAAAATCCATTATATTCTTCCATTGAAAAATACAATAAGAATTGTTTTAATAACTTTGATTTTTCATCTGTTAGAATTATCCTAACCATAATTTCCTCCTAAAACTCCTCTTTTAAACTAACAATTCTGGATTTTCGTATATATTTCCTATTACTTTACACTTATTGTATATTTTACCTACAAAATAATCTCCTGCTCTATATATCCCAAAGTGATATTCTACTTTTTCAGTTATTATTTCATCTTCAACATTTGAATAAAATTCAACTATATCACCTTCGTATATCTCAGTTCCATTACTATCTTTAATGCCTGTGTATTGCATCAATGTATATAAATATAAAGGTCTTACATCATCTTTGGTGTTTACATAGCAATCATCTCCTAGATGTGAGTATGATACTATTAAATTATCTTGGTCATACATAATATTTTCTTCTTTATTCCATGCTCTAAATTTAATTTCTCTCATAACTTCCTCCTATTGTATGTAACCTAAATAACTTAAATATTGATTTTCGTTATCTTTACAGTAACTTTCTATTAATATCTCAAGGTCTATCTCTTCATCTTGTGATAAGAATACTCCTAAATAATCTATAACACTAGAACCGTGTTCTATATAATACATACATTCAAATATATCTTCTGGTTCTAGCGAGTCAAATATCTCAAGCACTTTATTTTCCTCTTCTTTTTCGCTTGTTTTTTCGTTTTTTTTTGAGTAATTACCATATCCACTATAATCTGTGTAATCACTCCACCAACTATTACAAGTAGTTACGTTGTTTTTATTAACGTTGTAAGTCTTTTTAGTTACTTTATTACCTATTTCTGATTTGATAGAGTTTATTAACTCCTCACTTGGGTCTATTCTTGTACAAATCATCTCTTCTATCTCTGCAATTTTTCTATATAAAGACTCTATTATTTCTGTATCTCCACCATAATTTATTTCATATGGTAGCTTCTCATATATAACACCTGTTGTAAAGTCGTATAAATCTATTCTAAAATCACCACTTTTGTTTGCTATTATACGTATAAAGAAATCTTCTGCATTTTCTGCAAACACTTCGATTTGCTTATCATCTTGACCAGAAGGTGTAGTAGGCATATTAACGTGAGAATGACCCCACACCTTCATATTATTCCATATCTCTACACCATTTTCTTCGTATAACAAGTCCATAGCAAATTCATTAAGTCCTTCTGTTGTTATTTCTGTTGTAGTAGCGTGTACTTCTTGTCTAAATAAAAACACATCATCTATATAAAATACATTACCTACTCTTCTTGAAGTACCCAACCAACCTATTTCTAGGTCTGATTGGCGTACATACTCCTTCATCTTGTTCATAGCGTTTAAATTTATACTTATCTTTGGTGCAAATCTATCCATTAACTTAACATTCATATTATAATTCCTCTCTTTCTTCTAACTCTTCTTCGTAACAATCTTCGCACATTCCTTCTTTTTCTTCTTGACAGTCTGTACAGTACGTATATCCACACTCTTTGCATTGAAATGTATCTTCTTTTCTTACTGCATCTCCACATTCTGCACAATCTACAAACAGTTCTTCATAGCAATCTTCACAATACCATTTATCATTTGTGAAGTTCATTTCATCCTTTCTACACTCTTCACCACACTCACAACAAGTTTCAATTAAGTCTGAATAACAATCATCACAATGCCATTCATTGTCTATTAAGCTCATTTCATCCTTTCTACACTCTTCACCACACTCATGACAAGTTGCAATTAATTCAGAGTAACAGTCATCACAGTAAACATCATCTCCATACCAAGTCATATCATTGTTGTGTGCTCTGTCATTACAATTATCGCAAGAGTTGTAATTATTTTCATAACAAACTTCACATACATATATACTTTCACTATCTATCCAATAAGCGTGGTCATCACACATATGGCTTTCACAACTTTCACAATAGGATGTATTATCCTCATCTAATTCCTCATCACATATACAACAAACATTATACTCTTTATCATATGGATTTTCTAAATCATTGCCTCCTTCGTCTATACAATCCCAATTACGTATGTATGCTCCTGCTGTATCATCTGTATTAACTTGTTGTAAGAAGTTTAAAACAACTATAAACGAAGCATATATCTCGTAATTATTCATATTATCAACAAGCATAGACCCTGCACTACCCCAACACGCTTCTCCATTTTCTCCATTAACGTGTGGGTGTGGGTCTTTGTCTGTCCAATATGATTTTCTGTTATAATCCTCATCTAAACCATTTATATAACAAGTCATATCGTCAAAATCAAAACTTAAAAGATATTTATTACCTTTAAATTTATTACCTTTCTCATCATATATATCTATGTAATCAGTTGTAATTTCAACTACTTTACTTGTTGATCTCGCTACTGCACTTACTACATATTTATGGCTTAATATAGCTTCCATATCACTTGTATAATCTCTACCTTCACCTTCACTACTTAATACTTTTACTCTGCTCATCGCATTTTTGTATGAAGTCCAAGCAACAGTCATATATTCCCTATATCTTTTTATATCTCTAAGATATTCTTGTTCTTCATTTTTAGCTCTTTCTAAAGCCTTTTTATTATCTTTTAAAGCTATCTCATTAAACGCTTTGCTTAACTCTTTAACTCTATCTTCCATTGTCTTTTCTTTCCTTTCAACTAATTCAAATCTTTCCATTAAATGTCTCTCACTTGGATACTCAACTAAATTCATCCAACTGTTACTTAATATCTCTTTAACAGTAGCAGTATCTCCTACTACCATTTTCCCAGAATTTCCATATACTCTTCTAACCACATCTCCTACTTCAAACATCATCTATATAACCTCCTAATATTGTATGATTTGGTATTGTAAAGTGCTTATACACTTTAAAAAGAGCACAACAGGGTAAAAATAAGTTTGGTATGTAATTTTGAAATGTTCCCCCGATGGTATGCGTTGTGCTAAAATTAAAATGTATAAACAAGAAGGTCTACGTGTGTAGACCCTCTATTTATTTATTAAGCATTTATTTCTGCTATTAATCTTTGTAAGAACATTATTTTATTGTTTATAGCGTGAGCTTCTTCTATGTAAAATCTGTAAGACTTTTCTAAATCTTCTAGCTCTTTATTTAAAACATCCATAGCTTTACTATCTTTTGACTCAACTTCTATTTCTCTTACATCAACTACTTCTTCTCTAACTTCTCTTATATCAACTATTTCTTCTCCATTAAACTCCTCAACAATTTCGTTGTAAACACTTAAGAACATATCTTCTTCAACTACTAATGTTTCATTACCAACTTCTATTTGTAAAAAGTTATCTCCACACATATTTATACTGTCTGTATTTATTACTTGTGGAAGTTTTACACCTAATAATATCGCTACTTCTTCTTGTGTACAATCTGTTTTTCTAAAACTAGCATTACCTTTTATCATCTTCATAGCAACAAGTAAGTTACCGTTGTTTATTCTTGTATCAAGTGCTACCTTCTCACCGTCTAATCTTATTTCGTGGTTAGATACACCTATGTTAGCTCTTTCAAATATTTCGTAAGCACTTTCTCCTTCTGTGTACTCAACAACTTCTAATCTACCTGGCATCATACCAACCTTTATATTTGGCATATTACCTTTTATCATCTTCATAGCAACTAATAAGTTTCCATTGTGTATAGTTCTATCTAAATCTATCTTTTCTCCGTCTAATCTTATTTCGTGATTAGATAACTCTACATCTGCTATTTCAAATATTTCTCTTGCAGTTGCTCCTTCGTTTGTAACTACCTCTACTAATCTACCTGGCATCATTCCTACTTTAATTTTTAACATTTCAATTTCCTCCTATCGTGAGCACGACAACTCACACCTAATATGATTTGTATTGTGTGGTATTGTTTAAATACCTAATTTCACCTACTTACAACTCGTGTAAGTAAGCAATGTAGACACTTAAACGCTTTTGTTTTTATTCACAGGTCTTTCATTGTGGTCTAACTCTGGAGCAGTTAGTATAGCGTGTATTATAGCCCACATACCTGTTACCCAAGTTATTAAAATAAACGTCCCAAACATCTGTCAATCACCCTACCTGTCTTATATAATATGTATGCTATAAATAAATTAATGAAGTAAATAACCCAAGTAATAAAGTTCATACCTAGATTAAATAATCCCATTTTTATAACTGTTATTGATGTGATACCTCCGTATATAAAAGGTAGTATAAACTCAAATCTCAACATAGTTGTCTCCCTCCTTTTGTTCATAACTTATATTATAACAAATTATTTACATTTTTTTGTTATTTTTTCTTTTTAGAACTTATTTTTTATAAATTATTTACACCCTTAGTCTGTTTTTTTATTTTTTTTATGTTCGTATTAGGGAGCGGTAGCGACCGTCGTAATAAGGTAACAACAAGGTGATAGACTTGGTTGGAGCAAAGCGACGTGATGAAGTAAGTGAGGGAATTGTATATGATACGAATGAAGTATGTGTAAAAGGTGTGTATAAACGAAGAGAACGCACCGAAGAACGTGGAAAGAACGTGAAAAAACACAAATCAAAGTAATTTTGTTGATGCAATCAACACGTTTTGGTACTTTTGCGTTTCAAAAGTACTTTTAGTAAAAGAAAGGTGAACGAACGTGAGTCTTTCCTCCTTTTAAGGGGTTAAAATAAAAAAAAGGGAGCAGAACTTAATCCACTCCCTTTGAAAAACTATACTAACATATCAAGACCTAAAACTTTAAGTATATGCTCTGGTTGACTAACTATAAATGCACCCCATTGGAACGTTGGGTTTACTTCTTTTATAACATCTCTTTGCTCAAATACCATTTTTCTAAACTCTGCATAATGTTGCTCTTCTACTAAAGCATACTTAACTTCTCCACCTTGTACAAAGTAAGGTAGTATTCCATTCATCTCTTCTGGTACATCTTGACCTACACAAGAGTATATTCTGAATACGAAGTTAGTAAGTTCTTTAGCTTGTTGTTGCTCTTCTTTTAATACTAATGAACGAACCTCTCTACTCTCTCTAGCACTAAACTTAACTAATGTATTATCTTCCATTATAGCTTGTCTAAATCTTTGAGTTGATTTGTTATTAGCAACTTTATTTAATCTAACTCTATGCTCTAAATCTCTACATAACATTTCAAAGTTTTGATTAGGTATAGTACATAAGTAAGTTAGTCTTGTACATTCATATTCACCAAGTTGTATGTATAAGTTCTTTAAAGTATTCATTTGAGTGTTATCTAACTTGTTACCTTCATAGTAGTTAGTTATATAATCATATGTTTGTATGAAGTTGAACGCACTCTCTCTGTTGAACTTAACTTTTATAGTTTCTCTTAATGAACTCCAATTGAATGTGTAGTATAACTTATCTTCTGGTCTGTACTCGAAATCTCTAACATCTATATTGAATTCAGATTTAAGAGTTTCGTGAGTTTCTATATATCTAGCAACATCTGCTATTCTTCTTACTTGTGAGTCTGTTGGTTCTTGTAATTCATAACTCATAGCCATTAAATCTTTGTTATGTTCAAACCACTCTCTTTTGTGTATATTATTCTTAACTTCTTCAACTATTAGAGCAAAATCACTTCTATGTTTTAATGTCTCTAATGCTTCTGATAACATTAATCTTTGGTTATAGAACGATATACCGCTTAAAACTTTTATTATTTCTGATGCTTGGTTAGCATTTAAGTTATTTATGAACTCTATTTGTTTCGCATCTATGTCCATACCTACTCTGTCTCTAAGACCTGCCATTATAGTTTCTGCTTGTCTTGTTGATACTTGTGCAGTAGTAGTGTTGTAATGTTTCTTACAAAGTTCTTTTAACTTATTACTGAAAGATTTAACTATTATCTTTTGTCTAAATGCTTCTGACTCGTTAAATACAAAATTTACCTCATCATCTAACTTAACTTCTTTCATATTGTTTTTAAACTCATCTTCTTTTAATGTAACTTCTAAGTTAAGTATTTGGTTTACTATATTATTTTGTATTCTCTCATTACCTCTTTCAAGTGCTTCCATATATTCTGCCTTTAAGTGTTGTAACATTTTTTCTAATTCTCTTCTGTTTCTCATTGTCTTTATTCTCCTTTAGTTTTGATATAGTTTGGTTTTGTAAATTGGAAAAATCTCTACTCCCCAGTAGTCCCCTAGTGTCTTTTCTTTAGTGTTTTAAGAATGTTTATAAACACTTGTTTTATACCACACTCTGGTATAGTTGTATTGTACTTTTCTAAATAGAAAGTTTTAAGCTCGACCCAAGCAGTCTCCTCATCGTGGTTAAGGTTAAAACTAACCTTTGCTCTTTCGTTTAGGTCTGATATGTTTAGTTGTTTTATCATTATGTCTAACTCCTTTATGTATGTATTATATATTTGTGTTTAATAACACAATGTCGCCCACATCATTAGATGTGAGCAAGATGTATCATTAAGCAACTAATGTTTTTCTAGCAATGTTAAGTGTATATAATATGTTTGATAACTGCTTAGAGTTTAAAGTTTTTATGTAATCTTTTTGAGTATCACTCATCTCAACACCTGTTATATCTTTGTATGATTTGAATATACCTATTAATTGTTTAGCAGGTGCGAACTTAGCAACATCTATTGCATCTTTACCACTCATTATTGCATATTTTATTCCGTTATCTACCTTATTTTTTAATTCTACCATTTTATTCATCTCTCCTTCTTGTACTAATTCTAATTCTTTTACTGATGTATTTTCCATAACCTCTTCTACCTCGTTTCTTATTTCTACTACTTTCTCCATATTTAATCCTTTAACATTTTTCTTAGCCATTTTGACTACCTCCTATAATTTATAATAATTTACACCCTAAACTCACCACGTGTTTACACGTGGTAAAGAGAGGGAAATGGGCTTTAGCCCTAACGGTTTTAAAAATAAAACGTATTTATTACATCACTAACTGTGAACTCACTCAAAGAACTTCTTATATCGTCAAGTGGGTTAGCTCTTACGTAAGGTACATATTTATGACCGTTGTCTCTTAGTTGTTGCACACCTTCAACAAATGTAATCTCTTGTATATCTACCTCATCAACTTCCTTTATATCAACGTCGTTGTACTTATTCTCAATGTACTCTCTATACTCTTCAAACTGTAATCTCTTGTTCTCTGCGTATACCTCTGCTTTAATCTTAGATAATTCAATTCTTTTCTTACTAACTTTTCTCTTTTCTAACTCAAATCTAACTAATTCTCCAACTAATAAAACTAAAACTATTAATAACATATTCATAATCTCCTTTATATTTAATAATTTGTATTTAAAAGAGAGCATTACGCTCTCTTTGAATTATCTCTGATAGTTATTGTAAATCTATCATCTAAAATATCGTCAAGTGCATTAAATACATCTAATTGTTTTAACCCACCAAATCCTGTTCCTGGTGATGGTAGTATTATATTTGTTGCACCAGATATGTTAGCCCACTTAACTAAGCGTTTTGCAGATTTGATAATTAAATCTAAATCAGACTTATCACTGTAATTATGCTTAGTTGGGAATGATAGTACATCATACTTACTACGCTTGTTAAGTGTTTGGTAAGTTCCAACGTGGTAAACGTGATTACCTGTTGAATTAACTTTTTCACCAAGTATTTTTTGTATGTTTGCAAACTTGTTTGCAAATTGTTTAGCAACTCCTGCACCCATAACTAACTCGCCATTACGTTTAACTACACCATTTGTAGTAACACATATTGCATCATAACCTAAATCAGTTATTATCCTTTCATCAAGTATATCTAAACCAACAACAACTCTAAATGAGTGTTCAAAAACAGTTTGAAAACCATTAGACTCAAATTGAACTTTACTTATAACTTTTTTCATATAGATAACCTCCAATTAATATAAATTTATGCCTACAAAACTCCACGTGTTTACACGTGGTAAAGAGAGGAGAAAGGTTTTAAAAAGAATAAATACGTTAGCCGATATACTTGTGATGAGAGTTAGAAAGTTTTGAGAATGTATAAATGCTTTGCGAAAATTAATGATAATTAATTTTCTAGGTTTGAACGTAGTGAAAACCTATAATAAGATACGTATTATAACGTTATAAAAGAAGTATATAAAAAGGAGTAGAATAACTCGTAAATTGATGTGAAAATTAACTAAATGTGTACGTGTGGTGTGTACTTATAGTGAATGTGTGTGTGAAAGTGTAAGAATAGGTGAAAAGGTGGGTGATTGAAACGGGGGCGTAGCCCCAAACACGCCGTAGCCGTAGGTGGAGGGTGTATTACTACACGTTATATTAGTGCGTAGTGATAACAGTTGTGTGTCAAGTTGTGTAAGTGCGTATAAAGCGTCTGGGAACGTTAGTAACACTTGGTGAGACACGCTTTTCGTCGAACCTTAGTGTTGACTACGTAGGGCAGGTTACGCAAGGGCAGTGGCAGTAAGCGGAGCTCAACACGAGGATTACGTTGCTCGAGTGTTTGAGCGGAGCGTATTGCCGAAGGCATAGACAAATCACTACACTATATTCGGTAAGTGTTATTTATACGTGCCTTAAAACTCGATATCGAAAATGCGAAGCAATATTGAACAAACACGCCTTATCGTTTGTGAACGCCCTCTGCAAGAGCACACACACACTTGACCAACGTTATACCACCCCCAGGGTAACGGAAAACGACGCACCATATTTATGTGTGTATGTGTGTTGTGTGTGTGGGTGGTGCTAGGAGAAACGAAGAACATAAAAACTAACAGTAAGTTACAAGTAGGTTGTAAGTAAGTTACAAGTAGATTGCAAGTAAGTTACAAGTTCCCAACAAGACCCCCATACGAGAAAACAGGAGTCCCTAATCAGTATACATAGATAACGTGTATATAGGTGTATAAATGTGAAAAGCCCCCTACAAACGTAGAGAGCTTCTTTTTACTATTTGAAACATTCAAAAATCTAGAATTTATGTGTTGTATAAAAATATCGTATATATATTATAACACAAACGCCGAAAAAGTATGTAACAAAATAGTTACAAAATTGTAACTTTTTAAAAACGTAGTGTTTTCAACACTTTCACAAATCAGAAGAAAATACAAGGGCTTGACAACAATTTTTTTATAAGTTACTATATACGTATAAATACGTGTAGTAAACGTGTATGAAACGTTCTATAAACCTCCGTTGGAGGTTTAGTGATTTTCATTACATTCAAATCACACAAATATAAACATATAAATACGTATCTTCCTGTTACTTAAATCTTTGATTTGAGTAACTAAAACGAGTGAAACGAGTTTTATAGAACGTATTAATAACGTATATAACACGTATATAAACGTGTATATAACGTATAAAGGGGTGAAAGAGTGATACAATTATATTTAAATATATTTGGTTTAATAGTAGATTTAAACGTAGCAATTCCTAAACGTAAAAAGCCGAAAAACGATAATATCAATATACAAGAAAAAGCAATTTTTTATGATGAGATAGAAGAAGAGGAAGTTAATTACGTTAAACCTACTGATATAGAACTTCAAGCTAAACGTTTTGAAGAAGAGTTAAATAATATGGGTATATACGATATACCAAACGCATCAGATATACCGCCTACCTATGAAATTCAAGATGATGTCGAGATAATTACAAACGAATTTGAAAAAGAACAACAAGATATGATAGAAAGAAGGAGATAGTATGGAGAAGTTTTTAGACGTATTAATAATAGCTTCTTTACTTGCACCTTTTATAATAACAGATATCATATTAGAAAGGGAGAATAAACGTGAGTAATGAAGTACAATTATTAGAACCTAAATTACAACGTTTTGTCCACCTATATTTAACAGGTCAATACAATCAAACTCAATTAGCACAATTACTAGAAGTACATAAAAACACTATAAACTCTTGGTTAAAGCGTGAAGATGTAAACATCGCAATCAAAGAGTATCAAGCTATGGAGCACGAAATGATCGATGTTCAAATCAAAGCTATGCGTATGAAAGCAATAGAGAAGATGAACGAGTTAATGGACTCTCCTATTGATGGTATAGCGTTTCAAGCGTGTAAAGATATACTTGATAGAACAGGTCATAAAGCTAAGAACGAGATTAAGGTTGATAAAACTGTTAAAACTATCGAAATGCAATTAAGCGACTTAGCAGAAAATCTAATCACAGATGTAGAGTTTACTGTTGAATAAAACACAGATACTTTTAAAGCGTATCAAAGAAGATAGACCGTTTTATATGGAGAACTTCTTAAAAATACGTAACAAAGAAGCTAAACTTATACCTTTTAAAATTAATGACGCACAAGAGATGTTTAATAACGAGATTAAAAAGTGTGAAGAAGAAGGTAAGTTAAAGCGATTTATAGTCTTAAAAGCACGTCAAATGGGGTTTAGTACGTTTACAGAGGGTTATATATTCCACGATACAACTACTAATACCTTTAAAAACTCAATGATAATAGCACACGAAGATAAAGCCACTCAAAACTTATTTAATATGTCTAAACTTTATTACGAAGAATTACCTACTGTAATAAAACCTATGATAAAGTATTCAAATGGTAAAGAACTTGTTTTTGAGAACCCAACAGGAGACCCTGTTGAGAAGAAGAATAACCCTGGGTTAAGAAGTAAAATAACTGTTGCTACGGCAGGTACAGTAGAAGTTGGTCGTTCTGCTACTGTGCATAACTTACACGCATCAGAAGTAGCTTTCTTCCCAGACGCAACTACAACAATGCTTGGACTTTTACAATGTGTTCCAGATACATTAAATAGTTGTGTAATTCTTGAGTCTACTGCTAATGGTGTCGGAGGTTACTTCTACGATATGTGGCAAAAAGCAACTAGAGGAGAGAATGATTTTATACCGTTATTTTATCCGTGGTTTACAGATAAGACATATACACGTCAATTCACATCAGATAATGAGAAAGAATACTTTGCAAGTACATTAAATGAGTACGAAAGAGCGTTAATGGAGACTAATAATCTAACGTTAGAGCAAATGAATTGGCGTAAATATACAATAGCAAATAAGTGTCAAGGAGACGTAGAGTTATTTATGCAAGAATATCCTTCTACACCAGAGGAAGCATTTATAGCAAGTGGTAGACCTGTATTTAATACTGCATCTGTACGTAAATACCTTAATCACGCTAAAGAAGGAACTAGAGGATACCTTAAAGAGAAGGGTTCTACTGTTGAATTCCTACAAGATGATAAAGGTTACGTTGAAATATGGAAAGCACCTATCCCTGGGGAGTTTTATGTAATAGGAGCAGACGTTGCAGAAGGTAAAATAGAGGGAGACTACTCTGTTGCACAAGTCCTTGATTGTAATTGCGATGTGGTTGCTAAGTGGTATGGTCATATAGACCCAGACTTATTTGGGTTTGAGTTAGTTAAACTTGCAAAATACTATAATGAAGCGTATTTAGGAATAGAGTCAAACAACCACGGTTTAACAACGCTTAAAGCTATCCAAAGCTACGATTATTGGAATTTATATTTTGCTAAGATTTACGATAGATTTACAGATAGTATAACAAAGAAATTAGGTTGGCAAACAACGAGTAAAACTAAACCTATGGCGATAGATAAACTAGCAGAGTTCGTTAGAGATTTTCACATAGGCATAAATGATAAAACAACTATTCAAGAGTTATTAACGTACATAATTGAAGAAAACGGAAGTACAAACGCTCAACAAGGATGCCACGATGACTGCGTAATGAGTCTTGCTATTGCTCTTCAAGTGTGGTTGGAAGGTAAGGGAGATAATTATGTACCAGAGGTTGTTGATGAGACTAAAAAAGAGGTCGTAGACCCGTTATTTGAAGATGAAGATGAATTGGAGGTATGTGAGTGATAGAACAAAGAAGTATGGCTATTTACAGTTTTAGTGAGGTTTTACAGTATTTAAAAATAGGACACAAGGCTAAAAGACACGATTGGGACGATAACGTATCTATATTTTATGATGAAGATATGGAAACAATTTATAAGATAGTTGGTAAAACAATTGCACCGTGGGAAGCACCACAAAAAGATTTATTAGCCGAAGATTGGTTGGTGATAAAGAATGTCGGATAATTCTAAAAAATACACGCCTACTGAAAAGGAAAGAAAACTTGTAGAGTGGGTGTATTCTAAATTTAAACAAGCATATGTTGCTAAAGCTCCACTTATGGACAAGTGGAAAGAATATATGAGTGCGTATAAAGGTACGTACTTCCAAAATAAGAACTTACCAGATTACAAATCAAATGAGATAAGTAATCACGTATTTTCAACAATAGAAACTATAAGACCTATAATGACAGATAATAACCCTAAGTTCTTAGCAGTTCCTTCTACACCACAAGGTATGGAATTTTCTGCCGATGTGCAAACTGCACTTGATTATGAATGGGATAGAGAGAAAATGTCTTTAAAACTTCCTGCACAACTTATACCAATGTTAGTATATGGAAACGCAGTATGGTTTGTTCAATGGGATGGTAAAGACGGTGAATACGGTAATATAAGTATAAAACCTGTTGACCCTTTCAATATATTTCCAGACCCATTGGCAGAAAGTGTTGACAATTCTGAATTTTTGGTTTATGCTACTTATAGAAACGCAAATCAAATCAAACAACAATTCCCAGAAAAAGCAAGTGCCATAGAAGGTTCACGTATAACAATGTCTGAATTAGTTGCCGAAAGAGATAATAACGATACACAAGACGCAAACCAAGTTTTAATACTTGAAATGTGGTGTCGTGATTGGGTAACAATGGATGAGACAGTAGAGGGTAAAAAACAACTTAAATATCCTAAAGGAAGAGTTATAACGTGTTTACCAGAGTTAGGTATCTTGTTATCTGATAAGAAAAACCCTTATAAAGATGGAAAATTCCCATTTGTACTTATGAAAAACTATGATATACCTTTTGAGTTTTGGGGTGTTGGAGAAATAGAACAAATAATGTCTCCTCAACACTATGTAAACGAACTTACAAATCAAATCATAGATAATGCTAAAAATACTGCTAATATGCAATGGATAATAGATAAAAACTCTGGTATAGGACAAGGTAAACTTACTAACCGTCCAGGACTTGTTATAAGAAAGACTCCTGGTAGTGAAGTTAGAAGAGATACACCACCTGCTATGCCAAGTTATGTTAGAGAACAAATAGAAGTTCTTAAAAAAGATATACAAGATATATCTGGAGTGTTTGACTCACTAAAAGGTGAGCAACAAGGTAGTGTAACTGCGGCGTCTGCAATACTTGCACTTCAAGAAGCATCTCAAGCACGTATACGTTTAAAAATAAAACTTATGGAAGCATCACTTTCTGAACTTGCTCAAATAGTTTATTCACGTATGCAACAATTTTGGAAGCTAGATAGATGGGTTAGAGTTACTGATGTAGAAGGTAATCCGTCGTTTAGAGAAATTGGTGCACAAGTTCTTTCAAATGATTATGACTTAAAAGTTATGGCAGGTTCTACAATGCCTGTAAATAGAAACGCAATGCTAGACTTAATGATTAGACTTGCTCAAACAAATGGTGAGGACGGTTTACCTCTTGTAGATAGAAAAGCCGTATTAGAGTTCTTACCAACAGGAGATAAGAAAGCTATAACAGATAGATTTGCAGAACTTCAAGCTCAACAACAACAAGCTCAACAAGAACAGTTACAACAAGAGCAACAAATGCAAATGCAACAAGCTCAACAACAAAAAGGTGAATTAGACCAAAGTGTAACTGAACAAGTAATGAGTATGTTACAACAAGTTGTTCAAGCGTCTGATTTGACTTCTAAACAAGTTGATGAACTTATAATGGATAAAGAACAAAGAGATAAGAAAGAGTATGAGTCTCAAATCGAAGAAAAAGGTTATAAGAGAGGATTAAAAGACGGTAAAGTGCAAAGTAAAGAAGAAGAGGAAAAAACGCCTACTGAGGAAACTTCTGATGTGAATGAAGAAGAAAAGAAAATGTTAGAAGAACAATTACTTTCTGAAAATGCACAAATGGAAGAAGCACTTAACTCTCAACAAATACCAGATGAAGTCTTAGAAGAGTTATTAGCTTTAGCTCAACAAGACCCAGAGATGTTTAGAGAGATATTACAAAACTATCCACAATTAGCAGAGATGCTACAACAAGATATGCAAAATATGAATGGGGGAATGATTAATGAAGATATGTAAAATGAATTTACAAATGTTTGGTATGAACGATGATAGAGACTTCTTTACATCTGCTTTTAATGAAGCATATAGTATAACTGATAATACAGAAGCACCTTCTGAGCCAATAGAAGAGCCTGTAAGCGACTCTGTTGAGGAAGTTGAAGAAACACCTGTTGAAACAACTCCAGTGCCTTATAATCCAAATGACGATGAATTAAGAAGGTTGTATGAAGAGCGTTTTGGTAAAGAAGAAGAACCACAACAAGAAGCTAGTCCTGTGTATGATGAGGAAACTCAATCTGCACTTGATTTATATAAATATTTAGAACAAAACCCACATCTAGTTCAAGCTATGAGAAACGTAGATGTTGAAGGTTATAAAGAATTAAATAACTTTGTTCCAGACGAATTAACTAAGAAAGTTAAAGAGATGGAAGAGTTTATTGAAGAACAAAGATACAATAGTTATGTATCTGGACTTAAAAACAAGTATTCTGACTTTGATGAAGATAAGGTTTTAGAATATGCAGAAAAACACGATGTTTTAAACTTAGAAGTAGCTTATAAAGCTATGAAAGCAGATAATGTTAAAGAGCCAAATATGGAAGAGCTTAGAAAGCAAATCAAAGAAGAATTACTTAATGAACTTAAACAAAACTCCCTTGAGACACAATCAATAGTTGGTCAAATGTCCCAAAAGCCTATCAAACAGGATGATACTGTTAATCTGTCAAGTAGAGAGTCAAGGATAGCGAAAGCTATGGGGATGACACCTTCTGAATATGCCAAGTGGAGATAAAATAAATAAAACATAACACAACAAAGGAGCAAACAAAATGCCAAAATTAAAAATGAACTTACAAATGTTTGGTGCACAAACACCAGTAGACCCAACAACAACTAACACTCACGTGTCTGAAAACTTTGGTAAATTATTATACCCAGGTTTAAGAAAGATATTCTTCGAGACTTATGATGAGATACCAGAGCAATTCCCAAAAATATTCAACGTACAAACTTCTACTTCTGCAACTGAAACAGACCACGGAATGGGAGCATTTGGTGATTGGGAAGAAAGAACATCAGAAGTTAGCACAGTAGCATACGCTAAAATATCTGATGGTGGAGATGTTACTTACACTCACAAGGCTTTCACTAAAGGTTTTATGATAGGTAGAGAATTATACGATGACGAAAAATATGGTCAAATGAAGAAAATGGCTAAAGCACTTGCTAGAGCAGGTAGAGCTAAAGTTGAAAGAGACGCTATAACTGTTTTAACTAAAGGTTTCAAAGGAACAAGTGGTGCTTTCAAAGGTAGAGATGAAAAAGAGTTATTCCACGATGCTCATACATTAGTTGACTGTTCAAGTAAAACTTGTTCAAACTTAATAACAGGAGCTTTATCAAGAGAAACATTAAAAGAAGGATTAAAATTAATGAGAACTCAATTAGATGAAGCAGGTAACTTAATACAAATGAAAGCTACTAAGTTAATAATACCTCCTGCTTTAGAAGATGAAGCTAGAAGAATATTACACTCTACACAAGTATCTGGAACTGAATTAAATGATACAAACGAATACTTAAAGAGTGCAGGTCTTGAAATAGTAGTTCTTGACTACTTAGGAGAAGAAGCAGGTGGTTCTGATACTATGTGGTTCTTACAAGACGGTTCAAGACACGAATTAAACTTCTTCTGGAGAGTTAAGCCAGAGTTCAAAAACGAAGAAGATTTCGATACTTTCGTTGCTAAATACAGAGGGTATATGAGATATTCTTACGGTTTCTCTGATTGGAGAGGTATGGTAGGTTCTAAAGGTGAAGCTGAACTTTCATCAACAGGTAGAGCTTCTAAAAAATAATAAAAATATTTAAGGGGTAGGGAGTTAATCCCTACTCTTTTTTAAAGGAGTTGATTATATGATAGAAGATAGATATATGCGTATGTTTGAACTAATCATACAAAGACAAAACGCTATAATGGATATGTTAAGTTCTTTTATGCAAGTATACGCTAAAGACAATAATCACGCTATCGAAGATGTAAGAGAGGAGTGTGAGTACATAAATGACGTTGAAGGATTTGATAACTAGAGTTAGGCAATATACTCGAGATATTACGGGTTCACTGTTTACACAAGACGATATAATCGCATTTATAAATGAAGGTGTAGACAGAACTAGACGTTATAAATATTTTAAAGGTATGAAGTATTTAACATCTCTTTCTGATGAGCCAATACTTTTACCTAGCGAGTATCATCATTTACTTGCTATATATGGTGCTAGTAGATGTTTTACACAAGATGAACAAAACTACTTAGCTCAACAATTTATGAATGAATATGAGTACAAAACTTCTGAAATGGAACAACTTATAAACGACGGAGAGCTTATTATAGAAGGTTATGATGAGAGTAATAATAAGCCATTTGATGCGGTTAAAGATGTGTATTTCACAAAATTTGTATTAGGTGGTGAATAGTATGTTTAATAGCAAATCATTCATAAACAACTCTTCTGTTCCCTCATCACCTCAAAGAATAACTTTTACTGTTAAGAACTTTACAGGAGGACTTAATAATACATCTTCTCCTTCGAGACTTAACGACAATGAAAGCCCTAATCTGTTAAATGTACGTTTTAGAAAAGACGGTTTACTTGAAAAAAGAAGTGGTTTAACTAAATACACATTTCACAACCCTGCACATAACATAGAAGGTAAATTACGTAGATTATGGGTACTAAGACCAGAACCAGGAGTTGAGACTTTATTAATGCACGTTGATGAGAATTTTGTGTATGTTAGGTCTGATGGAACTCCAATATTTATACCGTGGGGACAAGATGGTGTATATAAACCTGTTAGTGGTGTTCAATTTATGGACAAGTTCTTCTTAGTTGATGGGGCAAATCACATAAGATTTTTCAAACTAGAAGATTTAGAAACTATGGACTTACCACGTATATACTTTATATCTACACCTCCTTATGAATATACTCCTAACCCTAAACCTGCCACAAAAGGGGAATGGAAAGAAGAACAATTTAGAGACCATAGGTGGAGAGCTTGGTATGAACCTTGCCAATACGAATTAGAGGATGGTTACAAAGGTACTAATATGCAAACTAACAAATGTAATATGCTTATAGTACATAAAGATAGACTTTATGCCACAGGTAATCCAGACGACCCTAATATGGTTTATATAAGTGATATACTTAATCCGTTTTACTTCCCTGCATCACTTCCTGTACAACTACCTCCTAATGGAGATAAGATAAATTGTATGAGAGTATTTGCCGACTCTATAATATTTGGTAGAGATAAAGATGTTTACGCTTTACATGGTAATACAAATAGAGATACAAGTGAGGCATATTCTCTTAAAAAGATAAATACACATACAGGTATAGTAAACGACCATTGTGCAGATGTGATACATAACTTTATGTTTTACGTAGGAACTGACGGTAACTGTTATAAACTTAAAACAACTAACTCTAGTGAGTTAATACTTGCTACACAACAACTTAATACAAAAGTTAATCTATTTGAAAAACCTATAAGTAAAAACATTTGGGATATACGTAATTGCCACACAGGTTACGATCCATATAATGGTGAATGGTGGATACAGTTAGGTGATTTGAGCCTTATATATAATTATCAATTAATGGCTTGGACTGTTTACTCTGGTACTGAAAACGTAATAATGTTTAACTATCACGATAAGTTTTTATTAGGTAGAGATAGAAGTGAAATAATGTATTTTGACGATAGTGTATGTTATGACTACGATTATGAATATCCAGAGTTAAAACTCCCTATACCTTGTTATTGGACTTCTAAAGACATAGATTTTGGTTCTCCTATACGTATTAAACAAATCAGAGATACATATGTTGTATCGGAAGTATACGATAATAAGCGTTGTGATGTGAGAGTTAAGTATGATATAGATTATGTTTCTGTTGAAAATGAAAACAGAATAGAAAGTGAAATAGCACTTTGGGACAAGGCTATTTGGGATAAGAGTAGATTTATAGCATCTAATATATCTCGTTCACTACCGATAATGGTTGGTAGACGTGGTAAAACATTTAAGATATGGATAGGTAATGGTTACAAGTTTAAAGACTATGTAACAGAGCTTCCACATCAACAAGAAACAGAGGTTGGTGATTTGTTTTACTGTAACGGTAAATTTTATGTAAGACAACCTAGAAACTATGAAACTAGAGAGTATTATAGAGAACTTGAAGAAGAAGAACTTTATCAACCAATGAGAATATATGAAATAAGTGGTCTGTACGAATTTAAAGGTTACAGATAACGGAAAGGATAACTATGAAAGAAAAAGAATTAAAAGAATTAAAGCTTACTAAAAACATCATCATACCTTTTCCTAACTTCCAACAAAACACTATAATATCTCCTACACAAATGAATGATAATTTTGAGGAGATAGAACACGCTTATAATACCCTTATAGATAACCATAATGGTGCGATAAATCGTTTAGAAGAAGCTATAAACTCTATCCCAGAAATTGAAGATTTAGTAGGTGTAAAAGGAGACAAGGGAGATAAAGGAGAACAAGGCGAACGTGGTGAGAAAGGTGAGAAGGGCGACAAAGGAGATAAGGGTGATAAAGGAGATAGAGGTGAACCAGGTATACAAGGTATACAGGGTGTAAAAGGAGACAGAGGAGATAAAGGCGATAAGGGTGAAGATGGTGTTATCATATTTGAAGAATTAACACCAGAACAAAAAGCTACTCTTAAAGGTGATAAGGGGGATAGAGGAGAACAAGGTTTACCAGGTGAAAAAGGCGAGAAGGGTGATAATGGTATAACTCCAAACATTAAGGTTGGTAAAGTTGTAACTCTTGAGCCAACTGAACAAGCAAATGTTGAGAGAGTTGGCACGTTAGAAAACCCAACATTCAATTTCTATATTCCAAGAGGTCTTGATGGAAGTGGTGAAGGCTCTGGCGATGGGCACACTCACTCTAATTTAAGTGCATTAAACTCTATAACTCAAGTTAAAATAAATGCGTGGGACGATAAAGCTCCTTCAAATCACTCACATACTGAATACGCTTCATCTAATCATACACATAATTATGCAAGTGCATCACATACTCACTCTGATTACGCTAACAAAACGCATACACATACTGATTATGCTAATAAAACACATACTCATAGTACAAGTGATATAAGTAATTTAAGTAGTTATGTTTCTAGTTTGATTACTGATGATATTTATATAAACTCATTAAAAAGCACTATTGATACACTTTCTTCTGAACTTACAAAAGTAAAGACAGATATTGAAGCGTTAAAAAGTAACTCTGGTAGTGCTAACATTCCTGTAACAGGCATTAATTGTTCTGAATGGGAAGTTAATTTACAAGTTGGACAAACAAGACAAATAATTGCAAGTGTTATTCCTTCAAGCGCCACAAACAAATTGATACATTGGTACTCTGATAATACTCTTGCTGTTGATGTTAGTTCAAATGGTTTAATAACGGCAAAAGGTGTTGGTTATTCAAAGGTTACTGCTACAACAGATGATGGTGGACACAAATATGATATTCGTGTTACTGTAGCTGCAAGTAGTGGTGGAGGAAGTGGAAGTACAACTACCTCTGGAATAAAAGTAGCACCTGAAAGTGTTTCAATAGAACGTGGTAAAACTGTTGACGTAACAATATCATTTGGAAGTGATGTTATAAACAAAAATATTGAGTGTATGAGTAGTAGTGGAGCTATTGCTAGTGTATCTGATTTAGGAAGTCATAGATACAGAATAACAGGAGTAGGTCAAGGACAAACTTCAATAAGATTTAGAACTTCTGATGGGAAATTTGAGGTTTCTTGTTCTGTAACAGTTACTGCATCTTCAAGTGGAGGTGGTGGTATTAGCCCAGAACCTTCTAATGAATATGCTAAATCTTGTACTTCTGAATACATCTTAGACAAAATGTACCCAATGGGTCAAGCACACGAAGCTATACCTAATGGTAATATAACAGGTTGGAAGCACAATAGTAGATGGGAAAACCAATATAGACCTACTGCTATGGCTCACAGTTGTGGTCAAAGTGGATGTCCAGGAACAGGTGCGTTTCAAGCACTAGGTTGTTGGTCTAATATATATAGAGTTGAAAAAACACCTTTTACTCAAAATACAGGTGTTGAGATGAAGGATATAAAAGTTTATGGTTGGTATAATGGAGCTTGGGAATTAGTTCAACATCTACCTGTACCAAATGGTAACTTTTACGCAGAGTCATTTAGTGGAGACAGTAATAGATATTTTGGAGATAGTGTTAAACAATCTAGCACATCAAAAACTATAATACTTAGAGAAACAAATAAGATTAATTCAGAAAACTGTATGTATCACCCATTTTCAAATATAAAGGCTTTTGATACTAAATACCAATATATTTATACTTGTATAGATTTGAGAAAAGTTAAGTGGGATGAAAATGGTATAGATGATAGAGATAGTACGCATTACTGTAGTAACTGTGGTGGAGATTGGTGGTTAAAAGAAGGATTAATGTTCCACGATAGTTGGCAACATAACAAAGGTGTATGTCAACCTAAGATGATAGAGATTACTAAAGAATGGAGAAGATTTAGTATGACTACTGTTCCGCAAGGTTGGAGTAATGGGTTCCCTAAATAAACATCGGGTGGCGTTAATTCGCCACTCGTGATACAATAAATATATATAATTAACAAAGAAAGGAAAAGTTATGCAAAATCAATATAACAATTATTTAAAGAGACAAAAACAACAACCTATAAATAATTTTAAAGAAAAAGTTAGAAACTCGTTAAATGGTAAAACTGTAAATAATACAACAATGCCTAACACGACTCAAGCTACAATACAAAATAAAGTAAAAGCTATGACTCCTACAACTGGTACGAGTACAAATACAACAGGTTCTGGGAGTGCTAGTGGCATCTCTACACCTGTACAAACACCTAATAATATAAATACTAAGCCAATTACTCCAAACGCTTCACAGACCCCTTTAAATGCGTCAGAAGGTACCCCTGTGATAACTACACCTGTTGAAGCAAATCAAACACAACCTACTAATGCCGAAGGAGTTGGTGGAGCAGGATTAATGAGTCTATCTGATGTGAATAGTGCGTTAGCAGTAACACCAGAAACTACAAGTGGATATAATGTTAATTCAAACGCTAGAACTATTGATGCAAGTGCAAACCAAAGAGGTTTAGTGTATAACCCATTAGACCCTAACGCAATAGTGCCAGGAACAGGTGGTATGACACAAGCAGAATACGAAGCAGAAGCAAAAAGAAAGTTAGATGCAGGTATAGCACTTGATAACCCAGAGTTATATAATAAATATACAAACCAATCTACGCCTTACAAACTAGCAGAACAAATACTTCAATCTCAAAAAGAACAAGCAAATAAAGGTTGGCAACTTCAAGAGCAGATGTTCCAACAACAACAAGAAGCATTAAAAAAACAACACGAACAATCTAAATTAGAGGCAGAGAACGCTTATAAACAATCTGTTGACACGTTAAATGAACAGAAATACAACCAAATGGAAGAGTTAAACGTATCTGGTACAAATCGTGGAATACAATACTCACCTCAACAATTAGGTTTAGAAAACGTAGCAAATATAAATCACAATAAGAATTTAGTAGAGACATCTAATAAACGTAATGAACTTCTTAATAAATTACAAATCGAAATGAACAACTCTTTAGCTCAATTAAATATGGGGCACTTACAAAACTACAATGATTACCAAAATAAATTAAATGGATACCAAACAGATTACTTTGAAAAGTTAATGAATTGGAATAGAGAAGATAATAAAACACAAGATAATCGTGATTGGGAACAAAAACTACTTGAAGAAAAACGTGCGTGGGAAGAAGCACAAGCACAAAAAGATAAAGAATTCCAACAAATGATGCAAGAGCTTCAAAACAAGTTTGATAAAGAACAACAAGATAGTCAAAACAATTGGCAATCTGGTGAAAACAAATTAGATAGAGACCACGATAAAGAAATGGCAGATAACTCAAGAAGCGGTGGTGGTGGATATTCAAGACGTGGATATTCTGGTTATTCAAGAAGTTATAACCCTTATTCAAGAGGTTATTATGGTGGTTATCAAAACTATGACGGTGGAGAAATAAGTGCAGATACACTTAATGACGAGATAACACAACAAGCAGTAGACAACAAATTTAAACAACTTTCAACTGATGTGTATAACGCAGTAGATACAGGTGGGGTTTATGATTTAATGGAAAGAGCAAGTATATATAACGACTCTGTTTCACCTATGTATAACAGTTATTACGGACTTAATAAAACAGTTGATGAGAGATTAAACAATACTAGAGAAACTGCATTAAAACACCTTATAAACAAATCAGTAGCAAGAAGTACGAATGGTGCTTATAACATAGGAGATACTGTGTATCAACATAAATCGCCATTAAGAAAAGATTATATAGATAAAGTAAAGAAAACTCAAGAAGGAACTAAAGCTAAAGTTATGAATAGATTTTCTAATGATAATTTCGCTAAAATGAAACAAAACCATAAAGCAAATGTAGAAAGCATACATAACGATATTATGAAAGGTTCTAAGAATAAAAATTCCAAAAATAAAACTTCTAAACAAAAAGAGAAAAATACTAAAAAACAAGAAAAAGCTAAAGCACAACAAAAGAAACGTGTTGAAATTAATAAAAGTTTTGGTGCTAAAAACCAAGCGTACATCAAAAAGCAAATGGCAGAAAAGAAAAAACAACAAGAGAAAACTAAGAAGTTTAAAGATAAAGTTAAAAAGACAGTAAAGAAAATATTTAAGAAAAAATAATTGAAAGGAGATTTTTATGAGTTCTAAAAAGAAAAAGTTTGAACAACAAATTCAACAAAACAAGATAAATAGAGTTACTAATAAAAACACAAAGTACAATAAAAAAATGTCCAAATCAGACGAGAACTACATAAAAGGTAACTACACTAAATCAGTTAATCAAACAGTTTATGGTGTTAAGAAAAATTTAGCAGAAGGTCAAAAAGTACACGGTTATGGCGATGATTATATAGATACTAAAGGGATGAAAAGAAGTAGATATGTAAAGAAACAAAACGGTGAAAATCCATACGAAGCAAAATACGCCTACCAAACAGGAAAGCCCAAGTATGTAAAAGGTAGTACAAAAGCAGACGGAACTAAATATGATGGGTTTTACAGTAATAAAAGACTTCTTAAAGATTATGAAAAAGAAAGTTATAAAAACACAGGTACACTAAATAACAAAGAATATATGCCTAAACAAAAGTACGCATTGATGAGTTCTCACAAATGGGATAATGCAGAAAAGTTTAGCGACCACTTAAACACTAAAGTTTGGGACGGTATTGAAACTGCTAAAGCAAATCAACGTAAAGGAAAACACTTAAGTAATGCTTTAGAGTTAGTAAAGGGTGGGGCAAAAGACGTTATACTTGACCCTGCTATGGATTTTGTTAAAACTCTTGGAGCTATTGGTGGTTATACTACATCTGGTATAGCAGGTTTAAAAACTGATTTAGATAACTCTATATCTGCACTTACCGATACAAAACGTACTTTAAAAGATTACACAGGTGGTAAAAGTGCTTTCGTTGAAAATATAAAAGATAATAAAAAATCTCTTGATAAAACTGGTTTTGGTCTTGATTTTGCTCATTACTTTAAAAAAGATAAAGAACGTGCAGACAAATTAATAGAGCAAGAATTTAAAGACAAAGGTAAAACTGATGAGTTAAACAAGTTTAAGAAATTTAATAAAGATAATGAAAAATTAATACAAAACTCTCTTAACGTAGCAGGGTTTGTATCAGATATAATAATGCCTACTCCAATCGAAGATAAGATGGTTGGTGTGGTAAAGGGGCTTAGCAAAAACAGTATCAAATCATTCAAAGAACTTAAAAACGGTACTGCAAATTTAGCAACAGGTATTGTACCAGAAGAAACTGCTAAACTTATGGCTAACTCTAAAAAGTACGCAAGTAAAGGTAGTAAAGTAACAGGAGCTTCTGATGATGTGTTTTATTCTGGTAAAAAAGGTAAATCTGCTACTGATAAACTATTAGATGATGATTACAGAAAAACTATATTAAAAGAAACTTTAAAAGAGAATAAAAACACGTCTAAAATATCTAGGTTTTTAAGTAGAATAGACACTAAGAATGTTTCTAGGTATTCAAACGAGATGGATAAAGTATCTGATATAGCTTCTGATGTTATTAAGAATAAGAAAAACGCAACTATAAATAGTATTTCAAAATATGAACCTGTTTCTTTTAATCATATTAATGATGATGTTAAAAACGTAATAAAAGACCCAGAGATTAAAAAGTATGGTTATGATAAAGGTAATAGATATTACAATGATTATGACGCAGAGTTTTTTAAAGAAGTGGATCGTTGGCAAAACATCTTAGATAAAGACCCAGATAATCGTTTAAAAAACATAGAGCGTATGAAAAAATACAATAAAGAAGTTTACAATTATATGCAACAATCTGTTGATGATAGTATTGGCTCTTTTGACGCAGAGAAGTTTTTAAGTGATTTGAAAAAGAAGAATGAAATACCTCAAAACGTATCTAAATCTCCAAAACTTACTCATAGTAAAGAACATTACAAAGATAATAAGCATTGGGTTGGTTTTGGGGAAGAAGTAAATAATACTTTTGACGCATCTATAAAAGACATAGAGAACATCAATAAAACATACAATAAATTCAACAAAAATGTTATTGAAGCCAAAATAAACAATACGGAACTTACAAAAGTGCCTGGTAAAATCAAACAAGGTAGAAAATCTCTTAATAGTAAGGTTGATAGAAAAAGTATTAAAAACATTGTAAATCACGATAATGTAAATACTGAAATCGCTATTGAAAAATTAATTAATATAATGGAAGGGTCTACACCAAAAACAATAGCAAACAACTCTGCACGTAAATTTGAGTTTGGTAAAGATGTTAGCTCCTTATCACAAAATATATTAGACGGTAAATTTGATGTTGATAACTTTAAGAAAATAAAAGACACTATTGTTGGTACTAATGCAACAAAAGCTCAAAAGATAGATTATATAAACAATACTTTATTTGGTGGTAAGAAAGTTTTAACAAGAAGTGCTACTAAAAATTCTATTGACGATTTTCTTAATTCTATTGATGAGATAAATGAAGTTAAAAAGGTTATAGACAACTTCTATGAAACAGGTGAATATCTTCCTGTATCACTTTCTAAATCTACTAGAGAGTTCTTAGGAATACCTAACAACAAACAACTTAAAATAACTGATAAAAATTTCGCAGGTAAAAACATTGATAATCCAGAGGATATTGTAACAGAACTTACAAATACTTTAATAAATAAATCTGGTAGCTTAACTGATGCGAGATATTGGGAAAAGCAACAATTACTTGCAAATAAGTATGGTTATAAAAAGGTTCAATATGTTAAAGATGAACTTGATGAAATAACTAAAACTCTTAAATCTTTAGATAAAAAACAAACTACACCAGATGTACTTGCACAAAAACAAGAGTTATCTATGAGAAGAAAACAACTTAAAGAACTTTTAGATAATAGACAACAAGATTGGGACGGTATATTAAAGAGTATGAATGAGGCTACTTTTGACGATTATATTGCAAAAGAACACCCAGACATAATGAGTAAGATAGATTTTTATAAACAAAAGAATACAAACCCTAACTCGTTTAATGTCGAGAAGATATCTAATCAGAATAATGTCAACAGAGTGTTTGACGAGTTACTTGGTGAAACTGCAAATGCTAACAAAGGTAAAAGAATGAACTATGCAGATTTCGTAAAAGAGCAATATGAAACAATGACTTTAAAGGATAAAGCACTTAACAACAAACAGTGGCAAGACGAGTTAAAGAGACGTTGGCAAGATTATAATTTAGAACTTAACGGAGCAGTTGATGAGAGAAACATAGAATACCTTCGTGGCGAAAAAATGCGTAACCAAATCAGAGATGGAGCTTCATCTGTTAAAAACAATAATGTTGGTCAAAACTCTAGGGCAAGACAAGAAATGCTTGATGAAGTTGGAGAACACGTAGCACCAAAATACACAACACAAGAACTGCATAAGCAAAGGTATGATAAAAAAATACTTAATCATCAAATAGATAACATAAGAAAAACATATGACCTACCAAAACCTAAAGTAAACGCAAAGATAAAACTTCAAAAAGGACAAAAATTAAAAGATTTACCTCCTGTTAAAGAAAACCTAACAAACCTTAGAAAAACTATTCAAAAAGAGATAAAGTATATGTTTGAGAACCCAGATAAGTACAAAGAGTTTGAAGGAGCTTTCAAGCAAGTAAAACTTGATTATGTTAATTCGTTAAGAAGTATAGGTGTACCAGATGATAAATACTTCCATAAAGTAGTTGCACTTCAAGATGAGTTAAAAGGTAAGATGAATGACATATTAAAAGGTGGTACAAAAAATACTCCACTTTTAAAAATGGAACTTCAAAAACTAGCAAGTAGAGTTGATGAAACATTTAAAGGTTTTGATGATGTTGTGCTTGATAAAATAGATAACGTAAATATAAAAACTTTTGATGACGTAGTAACCGATCTTAATAAAACTGACAATCCATTTGATAAATTACTTAACGATAATCCATTTGATGCACTTGATGATTTTGATGAAGATGCACTTATGAATGGTGATGTTTTACCTAATAATAACGATGAAGTTGTTACAATTAGTGATTTCTTCAAAAAATTAGATGAAAACAAAGTTGATGATAAACCTATCAAAGAAATGACTAGAGATAAAAAACCAATCCCAAGCCCTAGTGATTTGATTAATTTAGGTATGAGTAAAGACGAAGCATTTGAAGCTATTAATAAAATGATGAGTGGTGAAATGGAGATACCAGACCTAAAATATGAGAAAAAGGTTGGTAGAGGTGGTTACACTAGATATGAAAGAAAAGGTATTGATTTAAGTAACCCTTCTGACGATATAGTTAGAAAGCCTTTAGATTATTCACAAGTACCTAGAACGCAAAAAGAACTTGACGTTATTAATAGAGATAATGCTATTAGAGAACGTAAAAGAATTGGTAATGTTGATAAAATAGAGTTTGAACTTGATACTACTCCACTTCCTAAATTAACAGAGCCTAATGCACCTAATATGTCTAATTATGATAACAAATATTTACAATCAGTATTAAAAAACGGTACAAACGAAGAGAAACGTATAGCAAGAAGGTTACTTAAAAACAGAGGTGTTGACGTTCCAAAACAAAATACACCTTTAACAAAACTTGCAAATGAAACCGTTGAAGAAGCTCCTGTTAAGTTTGAAGATTTCTTAAAAGAGAAAAATGTTGGTATTGATGATGTTGTTGAACAATTCGCAAAAGGTGAAGAAGAGATATATGGTAGAGCACTAACAAAAGGTGAAATAAAAGCAAATCAACAAAAACTTGAAAAGCCTAAATATAAAGATAACGAACTTTACGATATGTACAAGAGTTGGTTAAACTCTTATAAAAAAGGACTTACAGTATATAACCCAGGTTGGCACGTACAAAATTTCTTCCAAAACAAAGGACAAAACTATCTTGCACTTGGAGCAGACGCTTTACTACCTCAAACAGAAGCTAGAAACATACTTAAACAAATCAATGGTAAAGGTGGTAAAGGTGGCGTTGTAAAGAACGTAAAAACTAATCAAACATATAGTTATGATGAGATAGGAAAACTTGCACAAGAATTAGGTGTAGTTGACGGTCTTGGAGAAGATGTAAGAAATGCTAGAGGTATATTCCCTAGACTTGAAAAACAAATAGATAACTCACCTATTATGAAATGGTTAGAAACTAACGAACAAACTGCACGTCTAAATCACTTCGTAAAACAAATCGAAAGAGGTATGTCTCCAGATGATGCTTCTAAATCTGTAAACAAATACTTATTTGATTATAGTAAGAAAAATAAAGTTGACGATTTTGTGGGAGATTTTGTAGACCCATTCTGGACATTCCATAAAAACAACGCAAGACTTATGTATGGTTCGATGTTTGAGCACCCAGGTAAGATAAACTCTATAATAAGAGGTACTGAAGGTTTAGAAAATGGTATACCAGAAGAACAACGCCAAAACGAAGAGTTTAAATATGGAAAAATACAAAAACCTTATGCAAATCTTACTGATAGTGTAAATGGAGACCAATACAACTATTTATATAAACAAAATATGTTCCCAGATGTTGAGGACGCTATACCATTTGAAAGAGATGATATAGAAAATAAAATGAACCCAATACTTCGTATGTTAATGCAACAATCACGTGGAGAAGGTAATTTTGGTAACAAGATAGTTGAAGAAGGTGAAAAACCAGGGTGGAATGAAATAACTAAAGAACAAAGAGTGAAAGAAGTTCTTATGGATTTAAACCCATTTATGCCAAACTTAGTTAAAACATTAGATAGTGAAAAGAATAGACAACAAAAAACAGATGAAGGTAAACAAAGTCAAGAAATTACAGATAAACAAATACTTATGGATTGGATAAATTATATAACAGGTAATAAGGGGAATTGGTACAGAAATTTAGACTTATAAAGGGGTGAGAAAGTGGAGCTTAATATGCAACTTATAAATGAAATAGTAAATAGCCCTAGTGCTTATTTATCACTGTTTATATTGTTATTAGGGTATGTATTATACTCTTCTCAAACAAGAGAAAAAGAGATGAGAGAACAATTAGATAAAACCGTACCTGTTCTTGAAAAAATATTAATACGTTTAGATGTAATCGAAGATAAATTAGAAAGGTAATGATGTGTATGGATAAAATTATAAAACACAAAAACGCATATATTGATGCCTTTAAAAAAGGGGTAACAGGGGTTGAGAACAATGTTCTTTACCCTAATGTTGACTCTACTTCTCCATATTATACAGAACTTAATGAAGAACAAGAAGTTAGTTCGTTTGCATATGAAGTAGGGAAAACTTTAAAAGGTAATATTGGTGGTTCTGGTGGTGGAGATAATAGTGGTACAACTATACCAAATCATAACCACGATGATAGGTATGCAAAAATAGTTCACGACCACGATGGTAGATATTATACTAAAATTCAAATTGATGAGTGGAGAGATAGACTTATAAATGGTGATTTGTTATTCAACAAGATAAATTCAAATCATATACAAGCAGGTACTGTCGTAGCAGGTAGTACAATAATAGCAAATGGTGCAATAGGTGATGCTCAAATCAACAAAGTAAGTGCAGATAAACTTGATGCAGGAGTTGTTGACACATCAAAAGTAACAATATCTGGTGCTAATGGTAATTTAAAACTTAGAGGTAATAGACTTCAAGTATTTGAAGGCATAGGGTCTAAACAATTTGAAAGAGTATCTTTGGGTGATGTGAATGATGACGGTACTGTATATGGTCTTAGAGTACGTGGTGCAGACGGTCAAACTATATTGTATGATGAGAATGGAGTATATCGTGAAGGTATAACTGACGGTTCTATAAACAATGACAAAATAGCAGGAGATGCTAATATAGATGGTGGTAAACTTAATATACACTCTGTTATAGATAATATAAATAAAGATGGTACAGGTACAATACACGGTACTAAAATAGATATAGACGGAGAGAGTGTAACATCTAAAATATTTAATATCGAACTTAACCAAGATGAACAATCTGAAACAATAGAAAGACAACAATCAGAAATAGACCAAAATAAAGAACAAATAAAACTTAAAGTAAGTAACCAAAAGTACACGGAAGATATGGCATCTATGACAAGCAAGTTAGAAAAAGCCGAGTCTGACATAGAGATTTTAAACGAAGGTATAAAACTTACTGCAAGTAAAACAGAAGTACAAAATCAAATCAACAATCTTAAAGATTTCGTATCAGGAGAATTAGGTGATATAAGTGTTGGTGGAACTAACTATTTAAACAACTCTGCACCTCGTAAAGCTATTGTTGATGATTTAATAACGTGGGATAGAACATTAAACGGTACTCGTAGATTAACTTATTGGCAAGATTATAATGATAGTGTAGAAAACCCACAGATAGGTTATCATCCACACATAGATTTAGAAACCTTCCATTTCCCTTGTATAGCCCTTATAAACCGTAATGCGAAGTTTAGTATGGCTAATAGAGAGTTAAGCCTTAGACAGGAAATAAATAATGAAGAAAATATTATAATACCTAATGAACAATACGTAATATCTTTTGATGCGTATTCTGATACAAACTTATTTAGTTTCCGTGGAGGACTTTATCATAAAAACGTAGAAAGTAATAATTATGGCTATCATAGTGGAAGAATGGATATAACCATAGAAGAGGAATATGTAGGTATCTGGAAAAGGTATAGTTATTCGTTTACAACTCATAAAGGAATAGACACATCAGAGCCTATCTATTTTGTTATTAACGGTCATAACAATCCAGAGGGTAGTGGTTATATAAAAAATATAAAATTAGAGAAAGGGCATATCGTATCTCAATGGACTCCTTCACAAACCGACTCTAATGATAGTTTAAATGATGTTGTAAATGATATGAAAGATTTTGTAAATAAATCTATATCTGAATACAATACAAGTATAGATGTTAGATTTGATGGTATAACTCAAAGCGTATCTAAGATAGATAAAACTGTTAATGGTGTTAAAAATGATTTAAGTAACTTAGAGATAGGTGCTAGAAATTTAGTTAAAAACTCTGCATTTATTGACGGTAAAAATAATTGGATATTAGGTGCTAATGTAATTATTGATACAACTAAAACTTTTAATGGACATCCATCTTGTAAAAGTTCACAAAAAGGACTTGCAAGTAGTGGTTACAGAGGGTGTGAGAACTATAACCTACCTAATAAAAACTGCTTATCTATGAAAAAAGGAGATACTTATACTGTAAGTTGTTGGTATTATGTTGAAGATAGAAACACTTTTAATGGAGCACTTGCCCTAGAATGTAAAGGTAAGTTAGATAATAATACTTCTAACTCAACTATAATGCGTGTTAGTGTCGATAAAACTACTATGGTTGAAGGTCAATGGACTAAGATGTTTAAAACAATTACTGTTGATAAAGATTATAGTAATGTGTGTGTCAGAGCGTGGGTAGGTAGAGATGGTACTGCTTGGTTTACTGATTTTAAACTTGAAAAAGGTAATAAATCTACTGATTGGTCTCCTGCACCAGATGATATGAAAGATTATGTAGATGAAATTATAACTAATCAAAATGCAAGTATAGATATTAAATTTGATAGTATAACAAATAGAGTAGAGTCTACTGAACAAACTGTTGATGGTGTCAATCAAAAATATACAGAACTTAAACAAACTGTTGATAGCTTTAATTTTACAGGTTTAGTTAAGTTTGAAGATTTATCTAAACTTGGTGGCACTATTATAAATGGTGGTAATATAGACACAACTAATCTTCGTGTAAAAGGTGAGTTGATAAGTGGTCAGATAAATGGTGTAGGTGGTATAAAATTTGCTCAAGGTGCAATTATATCTTCTTATGACTCTCATGTTGGAGGATATAAAGGCATACAAATATCTGCTCCTAGCATCAAACTTGGTGATAAAGTAGACATACATAGTGCTATAATGTATGGTGATGTTATTGGTAAAAATAATACTAGCTCTGGTACTACAACTTGGACTATGAGTAGTACAGGTGCTTTGAGTTGTGCTAGTGCTACTTTAAGTGGAACTTTGAATGTAAGTAATGGTGCTATTTATGGTATGAACAATCTTGCATTAGCAAGAGGTTCACTATATGTACCTATCTTTGAAACAAATATTACTTGTGATTATATAAGAGGTGGAAACTCTTCTATAGCATTTACAGATACAGGTCCAATACACTTTATATATAATGGATTGAGAAGTTCATTTATTGCAGGAGGAGTAATATTTTTACCGCATGGTGGGAATGTAAATTGCGACCACTTTAGATTAGGATCAGGAATTATGGCATCTCCTTCTAGTGGTAGTTTTCACTTTTTAACTGCCAATGGAGCTACTTCACCACTATATGCAGGAATATTATATTCGGCAACTAGAATGTCTTTAAATGAACCTATGGTTATATCAAACAATTCTGTTTTTGATAAGATAAATAGTATAGATGTAATTGAAACTAAAAATGGATTAAGATTATATAACCCTACACAAACTACAAAAGCCATAGACAAATCAACCGAAGTTGTAAAGACTGAATATGATGAGGATAAAAACGAAATAAATACGAGTATAGATTATACATCTGCAATTTCTACACTATGGAAAGCAGTACAAGAATTAAAGCAAGAAAATGAAGAACTTAAAAAACTTATAAAAGGAGAGATTTAATATGAAAATAGGAATAGATATGGGTCATACATTAAGTGGAGAAGGAACGGGTTCTCAAGGTTGTGGTTACAAGGAGCAAAACTTAACTAGAGAACTTGGTAAAATAGTAATAGAAATGCTTAAAAAAGAAGGTCATACTATTTACGATTGTACAGTAGACAAATCAAGTAACAATGCTCAGCAACTTATAGATAGAGTTAATAAAGCTAATAAACAACCACTAGATTTATTCGTATCAATACACTTTAACGCTTGTGTTAATGATGTGAAGGGTGATGGTCGTACAACAGGTACAGAAGTACTTTTACACTCTATGTCAAGTAAAGCGAAACCTTACGCAGAAAGAATAGTAAAGAAAATCGCAAATGTAGGTCTTAAAAATAGAGGAGTTAAAACACATAACGCATATGTACTTAAACACACTAAAGCACCTGCATTATTAATAGAGACTTGCTTTATAGATGATAGAGATGATATGAATGTATACTTAAAAAGCCCTAGAAAGGTCGCTAAAGCGATTGTAGAAGGTATATTAGATAAAACTATAACTGACGTTGTTGAAACGCCTAAGAATGGCTTCTATCGTGTTTTAGTGGGTAGTTATAAGGATAAAAATAACGCTATTAAAAGACAAGAAGAACTTAAATCAAAAGGTATAGAAGCATCGTTAATATACTTCCAAGAATAGAATAAAAAAAGAGACGAGTAGTTGGGTACTCGTCTTTTTGTTCTGAACTTATATATAGTTTTAATGTTTTAATGTGTTGATATTATTTGAAAAATTACGTTGGTGTCTTGGTAGTTTATACACGTACCGAGGTGTTTGTCTACTCGTTCACGATTTACGCTATTTGAGTTACACCAACATTTTAAATACTACATTTGATAAAAATTATTTTACAAAATGACTATTAATGATAATAAACTATTAATGATAATAAAATGTTATTTTTAAAAATTATATTTGGTCTTACGACCATTGGCAAGAGTGGCAAGAATTGAACTCACATCTACGGTTTTGGAGACCGTTGTGTTACCATTACACCACACTCCTATATAAAAGAGGTAAAAACCTCTGTTGACGTGGAATATAATTTCAAAGTGCGTTGTTTCGACCCAACGCACTTATCTGAAAGGAGGTAAATGTTTGAATTTTGTCTTTAAATCAGTTAGAAGTGATAAATCCATTTAACATTACAGAAACAATAGTTTTACTTTAAAAAAAAATATAATCGCTAATAAGGAGGTGCAACAACATACGATTAAATGTTATTACAGTATTAATTATATACGTTCTTTTCTCCTATGTCAATATTTTCCAAGTAAAAAGTACACAAAAAAACTCTGTTTTTTATCAAATCAACAGAGAATTATTTATTTCTTCTATAATAATGTATTAAACACATATTTAGGGAGTTTGCTACACTTATTATATCGCACGATATAGAGTGTACTTCTTCGTTTGTATAATCGTCTTTATTACGTTCTTTTAACTCCTTTACTAACAAATCAATATCATTAACTAAATCCTCATATCTCGTAAAACTAAACTTATTCATTACTTTTCTCCTTTTTATTTTTAAATCTTTGATTTGAAAATGACCCAGTGTCAACGCTCTGTGCGTGTATACGCATAGTTATACTTAAAACCTTTCTAAACAACTTCGTTGTTGTAAACTCGATAAACTCGTTTACAGGGAATGAAGTATTGAGTTAAGTTTGTTACACGTTATTAACACGTTTCTTAACCCCCTACCCCCAAATACATTATAGCATAGGTTTTTTGTCCACATATGTTATCCACAGAGTTATCCACAGATATTAACAACTTATCCACAGGTTTTGGATAACATAAAAAAGTGCTACACACGTTGCAATTACTTGTGTGTAGCTTTGTCGAAAAAAACTTATCCACAGATTTACTAAAAAGACTTGACAAGTTTTTGTCCACATACCTTTTCTGGGTATAATTTTACCTCTATTCTCGGTAGTTCTTTGTCTAAACTTACGTGCATATCACGTACTAAAATCCACCTATCTTCTTTGAACGCTACGTGTTCTAGTGCGTCCATAACTATTTTGTGCATATTGTGGCAATCCCTTCTACGTTTATCTGGGAAGTAATACGTTAATTCACATACTAACCACACACCTTCTTCTTCTAATTTGTAATTTTGTGATTTGACTGCATTATCTACAATCATCATCACCTTTTGCATATAATCTTGACCTTTTTTCGTCATAAACCTTCTACCACGTTTAAACATATAAAGGTGGTTTACACTCACCCCAAGAGGTATCACTACGTTTAATTCTTGATTTGGGTATTTAGGTTTTAATCTTATTAAGTCGTCCATACTCATTTCATCCCCCATTTATTTGTAATATCTACAGAATTTTGCTTTTAATCTTGGAAAATATATTTTTTTTAATACATTTATTACTTCACAACTTATATATTCATATGTATGTGCAAATTTACAATTTTTACAACTTCTATGTTTTTTTCTACGTTTTTTATAATCTTCTTTAGCTTCTTCTAATGTCCATTCTTTTTTCTTCATCTTTCCCCCTATATAATAACCCTTAGACGCTCTAGGAGCAATTCTAAGGGCTTTTAATTTATTATTTGATTAATTATTCAAGCAACACCTTAATGATGCTAGGAACTCCTTGTACATCTTGGTACACGAGCTATTTTATATTTTTAATACTTATTATCTTGTCTTTTGTGATTTTCTTTATTTTTGTCTTTATAGCACTTGTATAAATCTTCTATATCGTATCCACACTTATTAACTACTACTCCTAATACCAATAATATTTGGTTTAAATCTTCCCAATCTTTCTCGATAAACATATCGCTTATCATACAATCTAGCATACCGATTAAATCATTCATATCATATTCATCTGTATTATAATCGCCTGGTTGCTTTTCTTCTACTAATTCAACTCTATTATCTATTGCTATACTTAGTATAAAGTGTAGTACATCACATGCTTCTTCTAGTTGATTAGTTTTATTTTTGTTTTTCTTCCAATATTTAAAACTTTCTATCTCGTTTGCTAATTCAAATAACTCTGTTTTTAAAGCTAAGAATTTCTCTATATTTAGGTTAGCGTCCGCAGGTATATCATTTTCTTTTTTTACTCTTGTGTCTAATTTTCTTTGTAAGCGTCTCATTTCGTTTAATTCTTCTTGTGTAAAAACTGTTCTCATATTATTCCTCCAATATTATAATCTACATATCGCAAATATCTTGCTCGTACTCTTTAATTATAACATTTTTTCTATTTTCTGCCAATGCTTTAAGCCCTAATTCACAAGTTTGTATTATAGCACTTATACCTGCACAAGTTATGCTATCCTCATTATGTCCGTGTACTTCTATATTCATATAACCGTCGCCTTTAGTTATGTTTATTTTAGTTATACCTTCTAATTTTCTCAACTTTATATCACTCCTTTTTCTTCCACTTATTATACTTGATACGTGTCCTTGTGTTATTCCGTATTTTTTCGCTATATCTATTTGTTTTTCTCCATTAAGATATGCACTCTTTATCTTTTCTATTTCGTGATTTGTTAATTTAAACTCCATTTTATTACCCCCACATTTTCGCCATTAAAGTGTTGTACATAAGTGATAAAACTGTCATTACTCCTGTATGACCCGTTCCAGATGCTACTAACACATCAAGCTCTTCTAAATCTTCAATTTTTACATCTCCACAAAGTTTACCTTCGTACATATTCATAGAACAATCTATTATTATTTGTCCGTCTTTGAAATAGCTCTTATCGAAGAATTTAGCTTTACCTATACCTGTTATAACTATATCTGCGTTTTGCATCTTCTCTTTTAAGTTTTTAGTTTTTGAATGACACATTGTAACAGTTGCATTTTCATCTGTAAGCATTATTTGAAGCGGTTTACCTATTAAATTACTTCTGTTTACTATTACTACATCTTTTCCTTCTAATTCTGTGATGTGAATTAACATATTTAAAACACCAAGAGCAGTACAAGGGTACATTATTTTACCGTTTTGAGTAGTTAATCTACCTATTTGTTTAGTACCTAGACCGTCTACGTCTTTCTCCACATCAATAGTATCAAGAGCTTTACGTTCATCTAAATGTTTTGGAAGCGGTAATTGAACTATTATACCATTTGTATCACAATCTGTGTTGTAATACTCTATAATCATTTCTAAATCTCTTTGTGGTATATCGTTTTTTAATAGCGTATGTTCAACTTCTATACCTAACTCTTTACCTAATTTAATTTTGTTTTTAACATAAGAGTCTGATGCTTTATCTCCTTCAACCTGTAATATAACTAATTTAGGAGCAATGCCTTTTGTCATTGAAGCCTTAAACGCATCCTTTATTTCTTGTGCTATTTCTTTTGTATTTATTATATTCATATTTTCCCCCTAAGTTATTTATCCATTTATTTGTCTTTCTCTGTACATTACCATTGCATAATACATTTTATTTTCTGCTTCAAATTTTATATCTATAATTTCTATTTTATTATCATTTATAAAATTATTTACTTTACTTTCTAACCAAAATGTATCTCCATTTTTTAATATTTTTACTTTTACCATCCGTATTTCTGCCTTTCCTCATTAATATTTATCCAATTTTGCACATCATTACCATTGCATAATCCTTTTGATTTGAAATCACACATTTTACACTTAAAATAATCTGGTTTAGCAGGTATTGAAAACTTACCTTGCTTGATTTGTGCAAATAGTTTTTGAACTATTTTTATTTGCTCATTTATGTCTTGTATATATTCTTTTTTACCTACTTTACAAACAAACTTATTACCGTCTATTGACTCAAATACACGCTCTTTGTACTTACCACTTTTATCAACATCACCTACGTAAACCAACCTAAAGCTCTTAGGCGTTTTTCCATATTTACTTTCTACTGCTTTTAAGTATAGAGCAGGTTGTAGGTCTGTTGTTAGCTTCTTACCACTCATTACTTTACCTGTTTTCCAATCGACTATATGAAGGTCTCCATTTTCATCTTCCTCAAGTCTATCATAAGCTATTGTAACTTGTGGTATATCTTTACCTATTGAGAAGTTTATACGTTCCTCATATTGTATAGCTTTGTTAGTAAGTGTTGGTAGTAGGTTTATAAACGAGTTATTACACGTTCTAGCCCTTTCCCACACTCTTTGCATATCTTCTTTTGGATAATCTTCTTCGATGTGAGACATAATCCAATCTAATTGACTTTCCATTTCTTCTATACTCACATCACCACGTTGTATATGTTCATATAAATCGTGTAAATCACTACCTAATCTAGCAAGTACATTTTGTTTAGGTTCATTACCGTCTATAACGTGTAGTTTAAAATAGTACGGACAAGATTTATAATCTTCTATTGATGAACGTCTTATCACATCTGGTATCTTTATCTTTTGTTTGTCTGCACATTTATCGCATTTAAACTTGTTTTTTGTGGAGCAATCCTCACATATCTCGACCCCACACTTAACGCATAGGGTCTTGTTTTCCCAAGTTAGTTCTGTTTTACATATTTTGCAATAACTCATCGAATTCCCTCTCTATCTTTACATTGTATCTATGTTTATTAGCACAATCTGTACTACAATATCTGTTTTTTCTACTAGAATACACTTTATATGTCTCACCACAATACTCGCATATTCTTTCTTCGTATTTATGTTTTGTTCTATACTTTGTATAGCATTTTTTAGAGCAAAATCTTTTAACTCCTTCTTTAATCAAATATGGTTTTATTTCAAATTCATCTCCACAAGTTGGGCAGTTTATTTTTACATCTTTTACTCTTCTACTTTTTCCCCAACATTCTCTGGAGCAGAATTTCTCTACTCCTTGTTTTGGTTTAAATTCTTCTCCACAATATTTACATTTACTCATTTTCAATCTCCCATTATCTTATTAATTCTTAAAAACTACCTAATACCAAAATACCTAATATATATGACATTATACATACCATAACTGCTAGAATTGTCATTTCAATACCTATTTTATCTACAATAAATAAGCAACCAACTCCTATTGCTAGTATAATTATCATTGTTATTAATCCAACTATAAATGTTATCATATTTTCATTAACTCCAAATCATTTACTATTAAGTCATTACCACTTCTTTTACCTTTGACAAGTAATATGTTTCCTTCTTTTGCTTTATCTTTTATATCTTGGCACTCCCAAGTGTTTGCAAATATTAAACATTTTAAAGCTCCGTGTTGATTTGAACCTGTCATAAAGCACATCATCTTACCATTTTTCTGCATATGCTCACGTATTTCTGTAACCTCTACAACTTGTATAGCAACCATATCATCTGTATAATCAACTATACTTCTTACGTTATAGTTTTCAAGTGGATGTTTTGATAAGTACATTCCATACACATCACGTTCCCACTGCATTTTTATTTTCTCATCATAAGGTAAGTGTTCACACTCTACTCCATTTTTAATATCTGTTTTCTTACGATTTCTCATATTGTAGACCCACATAAAATGCTCTCTATTTTCATTTTCAAAATCAAATATACCTGCTTTTATCATAGCCATTACAACATTTTTCTTTATGTACTTCTTAATACCTCTATCTAACATATCTTCAAATGATGATATAGGTACAAGTTCTTTTTGTATATATTTAACTACATCTTCTCCTATACCTTTTAGATAGTTTATAGGTATTCTAATACCTTCTTTAGTCCCTTCAAATCTATAACTACCTTTATTTATGTCTGGTGGTAGTATTTTTATGTTTTTCTTTTTACACTCTGCAATTAAAGACTCTACTTTGGATTGGTCTCCTATCTCGGAGTTTAGAAGTGATGCGTACCAATATACAGGGTAATGACACTTTAACCACGCAGTTTTATACGATAATACTCCATATGAAGTAGAATGTGATTTATTGAATGAATACCCTCCACTAACGGCATCCTCTATTTCTTGCCATATTTTCTCAATGAAATCTCTATCGTATCCACGAAAAACACTATCATGAATAAACTTATCACGTATATCTGTATCATCTTTTATCCTCTTATTTTTTCTTATATTATTATCTGCAAAAGCTATATCCCACCCTGCAAATGTCTTACAGTCAAGTAAGAACTGTTCTTGATATGTCATAAGACCAACAGTATCTTTCATATACCATTCTCTGTCTTTATGTATTTCAAACTTCTTACCATTACGTCTTGCAACGTATTCATTAAAGTCTCCAACTCCAGGTCTTATTAACGCATTTATCGCTATTAAATCCTCGAATTTCTTAGGTTTTTGTTCCATTATCATAGCACCTTGATTTGCTAATTGGAATATTCCACTTACATCACCACTACTTATCATATCGTAAACTTCGTTATCTTCAAAATCAATCTCATCTAAATCTATGTCAATGCCTTCGTTTTCTTTTATCATATCAAGAGCATACCTAACAGTAGTTAAGTTCTCAAGACCAAGCACGTCCATTTTGTAAAAACCACACGCTTCTATTTCTTTCTTATCAAATTGAACAACAGGTATAGTTCTGTTTCCTGCGTGGTCATTTTCATACGCACAAGGAGTAAGTGATGTTAAGTTATTATATACAACAAATCCTCCTGCGTGTTTAGACTCGTGAGATATAACTCCTTCTAATCTTCTTATACAAGAAGCTATGAACTTATTATCATCCATAAACTTTTTGAATTGATTTGACTCATTGTATGCTTGTTCAACAGTTACATCAAGTCTTTTAGGTATAGAACCACTTATTATTGCTATGTCTTTTTGACTAAAATCAAAAGCACTTAACACTTTTCTTACTACGTTTTTACAAGATAATGTACCATAAGCCCTTATACGTGCTACATTATCCATACCGTGTAAATCTTGTAAATGTTTAAATACGTGTTCTTGGTCTGAAAAGTCAACATCTAGGTCTGGTACTCTTCCATATGCCAAGAAACGTTCAAATAGTAAGTTATGTGGAACAGGGTCAACATTAGTTATATCCATACAATAAACAACTTTACTTCCTGCACCAGAACCTCTACCGTCTCCAACTAATACACCATTCTTTCTCGCATCAACAATATAATCAGCAACATTTATAAAGTAACCAGAGTAACCTGTCTCAC